>JGI26083J51738_10000073_pt1 | contig 42852 bp, 33 predicted proteins | sample SaaInl85LU_5_DNA_FD_51738 | JGI IMG/M metagenome (IMG submission 51738)
ATTTTATTCCTTGGTGAACTCGCTTATACACAATTCCATCGTCTTTGGTAAGCACCACATAAGTCTTTCCATTTTTTAGTTGAGTCAGGTGCTCTACATATTCTCCAATAACGTACGAACCATCTTTTACATTAGGAGTCATGCTATCGCCCGAGATTGGAAAAGCCCGGTACTTTCCTACACCCAAGAAAGGCAACGAAATCGTCTTGAGCGACTGAATAAAATCTGGATCTCCGTACCCCAATGCATAACCTGCTTGTGCCGATTTAGGGATTAGCTCAATCGGTTGCTTGTCTTTTTTAGAAGTCATCACCGGAAACAACATCCTATTATTCAACTTCATTAAATCCTCAGGGTTGGTTTTTCGNAAATCTATCTGGAGCAAAATNTCTATCGTTATTGTGTAGTAATTTGACAACTTAATCAACGTATTATGAGGTGGTTCGGACCTTGCTTCTTCGTATTTTTGATAAGCTCCTCTGGTAATAGACACTACATCTGCTATCGCCTGCTGGCTCTTGCCTTTCTTCCCTCTCAGGTGTTTTAAGTTTTCGCTTAGTGTGGACATTTTGATATAATTTGTATCAAATGTAGTTAAACTTTTTGATATAATTATTCGTTATTTTGAAAAAAAGAAAAGAGAGAGATGAAAGAAGGATTCTCTAAAAAGAAACAAAGTTATGGATGTAACTGAAATCTAGTGTCGGTTCGAGTGATCCCGATTTTTTATCGGGATTGTATCGAAAACAAAACGATGAAATGAATAGTTACTCCTTTCGCTCAGACAAAGGCTGGAGACGTAAAATAAAATGAACAAACGCTCAATATTACATATGGATTTAGACACGTTTTATGTGTCGGTGGAAAGGTTGCTAGATAGCAGGCTCAATGATATTCCTGTGCTTCTGGGTGGAACGAGCGATCGTGGTGTGGTAGCNTCATGCAGTTATGAGGCGCGTAAATTTGGCGTGCACTCCGGAATGCCCATGCGTATGGCAAAGGCGCTGTGTCCCGAAGCGGCAATAATTAGAGGCAATACAGCCACTTACACCAAGTACTCCAAACTGGTAACTGACATTGTGAAGGAACGAGTTCCTGTCCTCGAAAAAACAAGTATCGATGAGTTTTTTGCCGATCTCTCGGGAATGGATAAGTTTTACGGTTGTTACCAACACGCGAGCGAACTCCGCCAGCTCATTACCAAAGAAACCGGATTGCCCATTTCGTTTGGATTATCCGTAAACAAAACGGTGAGCAAGGTGGCTACAGGCGAAGCAAAACCAAACAACCAAATACGAATCGACTCTGGAAATGAAAAGTCTTTTTTAGCTCCACTTTCTGTAAAAAAAATACCAATGGTAGGAAACAAAACCTATCAATCCCTTAGAAATCTTGGGGTTAAAAAAATCATCACAATTCAGGAAATGCAAATCGATATGATGCGCTCGGTTTTTGGAAAAAATGGCGAAAGCATCTGGAAAAAAGCAAATGGAATTGACAATTCTCTTATCGTACCCTTTACAGAACGTAAGTCTATCTCTACCGAACGGACATTCCAAAAAGATACGATTGATACGGAAAGATTAACAGGGATTCTGTCGGCAATGGCAGAAAATTTAGCCTTTCAATTGCGCAGAGGTGGAAAAGTGGCCTCTGTAATTACAGTAAAAATCAGGTATTCGGACTTTAATACTTACACCAAGCAAGTAAAAATTCCTTATACCTCAGCAGATCATATTTTGATTCCCAAGGTACAAGAAATTTTCAAACAGCTTTATGGACGAAGATTATTGGTGAGATTGATAGGAATACGATATAGCGGATTGGTTTCGGGGAGTTACCAAATAAATCTTTTTGATGATTCGGAAAAACAAATCAACCTTTATAAAGCTATGGACAACATTCGGTCCAAGTATGGAGAAAGAAGTGTTATGAGAGCGGTAGCAATGAACGCCAAAACCATTGGCCGCTTCCATAATCCTTTCAATGGCGAACCTCCCGAATTGCTAGCGCACAGGAGAAGTTAAGGGTGTGACTTACGATAGATGACTTATGATTCTCGTTTTAGAGAGGAAAGAAAACAGAGAACAGAGAATAGAGAATAGAGAAAATACTGTCGATTAAGTTTCGGTCTCATTTTAAGGAGCGATTTTAATAAAATATTTTTGGCGAATGAGAGAGGAAGTTCCGGATTCCGATGTTTCGGAAGGAGGAAATCACCGACCGAATCGAAAAATATAAATTAAAATGGCGGATTAAAATGAAGCCTAGAGTTTTTTTGGCATGGTTTACACTGAGCGTAAGTCGAAGTGTTTTTTTGGGCAATGCAAAAAAAATGAACAAGTGGATTAAGTGAATCATTATGAGAAAAACAGCACAAATAGCTAACTCATGAGAGGATAATCGAAGAAAAAAGACAGAGGAAAATGACGACTGGATGCTTTTTTAAAAGAAAATAGAACATAGAGAATAGAGGAATGATAAAAAGATTCTTTGGAGAAAAATCTCTAAAAACAACACATCAACTCGCATAAATGATAATCTGCGGACTGAGTTCGATTCCGATTTTTATCGGAAGAGAGAATCGAAGCCCAACTTTAAAACCAAAAAAATGTACCTCAACTGCCACACCTATTACAGCTTACGCTACGGAACTTTTTCAGAAAAAACATTGCTAGAAATAGCACAAGAGCGTGGACTAAACTCGCTGGTGCTTGCCGATATCAATAACACTTCGGGGTGCCTAAATTTTATTAGACTTTCGTCTGAATACGGGATAAAACCAATTGTGGGAATTGATTTTAGAAACGGAAACGACCCTTGTTTTGTGGGAATTGCCAAGAATAATGAAGGATTTCAAGAAATGAACTCATATTTATCACATTTTCTTCATCAAAAGAAAGAAATTCCTAAGCGTGCGCCTAAATTTAAAAATGTATTCGTGGTATATCCTTTTCGGGTGGCAAATGAAATCTCCGTGGAGTCTCTACTTCCTCACGAATACATTGGTATTGCGGTTCGCGAAATTCCACAGCTCAGGATGTCGTGGTGGCTGAAACATCAAGAAAAACTGGTGATTTTGCAAACAGTTACTTTTAGAAACAAACGAGATTTTAATGCCCACAGATTGTTGCGAGCTATTGATAATAACAGTCTACTGAGCAAATTACCCAAAACCGAAGAAGCACATCCCGAAGAAAAAATGCTTCCAAAGGATGAGTTGACTTCTGTATTTTCGGAGTTTCCTCTTTTGATACAGAACACCCAACATATTCTGGATAGCTGTTCCGTTCATTTTGATTTTAGTGAAAACCGCAAGCCCCAAAACCAAAGTGTGTACACCAAAAGCCGAGAGGAAGACATTGCTCTTTTGCGTAAATTAACGGAAGACGGATTGCCCTATCGCTATGGAAATGAAGTGACTACCCAAATAAAAGAACGAATAGAGAAAGAACTCGATTTAATTATCAAACAAGACTACGTTTCTTATTTTTTGATCAATTGGGACATTGTAAACTACGCCAAACGAAAAGGCTATTTTCATATTGGGCGAGGAAGTGGAGCCAACAGCATTGTGGCATATTTACTAGGAATTACGGATGTAGACCCCATTGAACTCGATTTATATTTTGAACGGTTTATTAACCTCTACCGAAAAAATCCGCCCGATTTTGACATTGATTTCTCTTGGCGAGACCGGCAAGATGTGACCCGTTATATTTTTGAACGGTTCAATCACGTGTCGTTGCTGGCTACTTACAATTGTTTTCAATACCGAGGAACGGTGAGAGAATTGGGTAAAGTTTTTGGCCTACCCAAAGAAGAAATTGACAAACTAAGCAGCGGAAAATTCTTGGCAAATAGGCTGGATGAACTGGCTCTTTTGGTATTGAAATACGGCAGTCTCATTCAGGGATTTCCCAATCATTTGGGAATTCACGCTGGAGGAATTTTAATCTCTAACTCGCCTCTTCATTCTTTTTCGGCAACTAATCTTCCGCCCAAAGGGTTTCCTACCGTGCAATTTGATATGGTAATTGCCGAAGATGTGGGATTGTACAAATTTGATATTTTGGGTCAACGTGGATTGGCAAAAATAAAAGAGGCGGTGCAAATCATTCAAGAAAACCAACCCGAAAAAGCAGATTTTGATATCCATGATGTAAAAACCTTTAAAAAAGACCCTAAGATTAATGCCTTGGTGGCCGAAGCCAAATGCTTGGGATGTTTTTATGTAGAATCACCAGCCATGCGGATGCTACTCAAAAAATTACGAGTTGACACGTATTTGGGGTTGGTAGCTGCCAGCTCCATTATTCGTCCTGGGGTTTCGCAAAGTGGAATGATGCGCGAGTACATTTTACGGCATCGCTATCCCGAGCGNATAGAAAAAGAAGCTCATCCAATTATGTTGCAGATTATGCCCGAAACTTACGGAGTGATGGTATATCAGGAAGATGTGATAAAAGTAGCTCACCTTTTTGCGGGATTATCCCTGGGCGAAGCCGATGTATTGCGAAGAGGAATGAGTGGAAAATTCCGTTCTCGAAACGAGTTTGAAGCAGTGAAACAAAAATTCATTGACAATTGCCGAGAGAAAGGTTATGAAGACAAGGTTACGTTTGAAATTTGGCGACAAACGGAAAGTTTTGCGGGTTATGCTTTTGCCAAAGGGCACTCGGCCAGTTATGCGGTAGAAAGTTACCAGAGTTTGTTCCTCAAAACGTATTTTCCGCTCGAATACATGGTGGCGGTAATTAATAATGGCGGAGGATTTTACCGAAAAGAAACTTACCTCCACGAGATAAAAATGCTGGGAGGAACTGTTCATCCTCCGCACATCAATTACAGCCGTGGCGAAAGCGTGCTGAAAGGCAAAAATGTGTATTTGGGATTGGATACGATTCATGAACTTTCGCAGAGTGCCATTACCGAAATTTTGGAGAGTAGAAAAGCAGGCTTGTTTGATGGTTTGGCCGGTTTTATGGAGCGAACCGCTGTGAGCGTTTCCCAAGCAGAATTGCTTGTGCGAGCTGGCTGTTTCAATGACTTTGACAACAATAAACGAAGCTTGCTGTGGAAATTAAAGCTCACTTATTCGCCCGAATTGGTAGTAAAAGAACAGCCTAAACTTTTTGAATTTAATCATGGGAAAGGCTTTGAAATTCCTTCGTTGAATTTTGATAAAGAAGAAGTAGCTTTTGACCAATTGGAGTTGTTTGGGTTTACACTTGGCAATCCGTTTGACCTAATGAAAGAGGAGCAGAAAGAAGGAGTAAAAGCCATGGAAATGAAATACCACATCAACCGAAAAATAGAAATGTACGGCTATTTAGTAACGGTAAAAAGCACCAAAACAGTGAATAAAAAACGAATGCAGTTTGGAACTTTTTTAGATAAAGATGGAGAATTTATAGACACGGTTCATTTTCCCAACACGGTAGAAAAATATTTGTTTAGAGGTAAAGGAGTTTACAAACTCTACGGAAAAGTTACCGAAGAGTTTGACTTCTTAACTCTAGAAGTTCACCGCATGAAAAAAATGGATTGGGTGGTAGATCCGAGGTATGCAGAGTAATTATTCACGTAGAATTTTAAGGGTCCTACTTTCGATCTTTCCCACCACATTCAACAAATAAACTCCTGCACTTCCTTCAAAGCTTATCTCGTATTGTGAAACATTTTGTGGGGTGATTTCTTTGATTAATCTTCCGTTTATATCGGTGAGGAAGATGCGGTTTAGTTGAGTTTGTTCGCCTAAATCGAGAATAAAAGTTCCGTTGGTTGGGTTGGGGAAAACGATGGCTTTCGTTCCCGAAAATTCATTTTCTTCGACAGAGACTACATTTTCTGCCATTTGCAAAGCAGCTGTTGCGGTTACTTTTCCATGTCCCCAAACTGGGCTACCGGTAGCCGGAATTGTTCCTGTTCTCGCATCCTCTCTGGCTGTAGCTATCAATATATCTTTTATTTGTCTTGGCTCAATAGTAGGGCTTGCTTCCAAAATTAAAGCAACTACTCCAGCTGTAGCTGGCGAACTCATCGATGTTCCCGAAAAAGCCGCAAAATCATAGGTTCTTCCATTGAAAGTAGTGCTTGCAGCTGTTGTATAGCTCCTTGTTGTGTAGGAGTTTATAGAAGAGATAACATTCATTCCTGGTGCAGACACATCGGGCTTCATTCGCTCGTCATAAGTTGGACCTCTGCTGGAAAAGCTAGCAATATTACCGGGAAAAACTTGACCCGTAATTGCTATGTTTTGAGATTGATGAGCAGCAACGGTAATTGCACTTTTGGTGCAGGCCGGTTCGCCTAATCCGTATAAATTATCTCCAGCAACCCCATCGTTTCCAAAGGAATAAAAATCCAAGCCCCAGTTTCCTACTCCGTTACTTAGCTCAACTACGTTCCAATAATGAACTGTTCCAGTGGCCGCATAAGAATGTAACACAACTCGCAAACTTGTGTTGGTATTTTTAACTCTCATTCGCTGATGAGGTCGATTGTTGTTTGGATGAGCAGAATCAATCGAGTAATTGTAAAAAACCGTATCTAAACCAATAACCAAGTAGTTGTTGTGATAGCCATTATCTGAATTGGTGTTATAATACCTTGAATTCGCAACTAACTGATTGGATGAATTGTAAACTTCCAATCTCGAGTTGAAAGGATTTGAAGGTTCTCCCCACATAGAAATACATTGACCCCACATGGACTGATGTGCCGAATAAGGATAAAAACCTATTCTCGATCTGATACTATCGTTAGAAAAAACTTTTTTAATATGAAAATCGGCATCTCCGTTATTGCCTCCAGAAGTTACAAAAGTAACACCCTGAGCACTCAAAGAATCTATCGCTTGACTCACCAAAGAAGTTCCATCCATGGTTCCCATGTAATACAGTCCCCAGCTCATGTTTATGACGAGTCGTTTCCAATCGTTGTCGGCTATGTTTTTCATCCATACAAATGCATCAATTGCCGCACCGGCATCTAATTGAATAGAGTTGAACAAATACTCAGATTCAAAAGCTACGCCTCTATGAATTGTTCCTCCGCCACTTCCTCCAGCAATTCCAGCTACGTGATTTCCATGAGTTGCATAATCATAATAATCACCTGCCGTATCAGAATTGGCATCGTCTAGTTCTGTAGGAGTTACATATTCTACTCCATAGCCAAATCCTGCAGGTTGGTTTCCTTGATGCTTAAAATGATCCCAGGCGGCTCTTATTCTTGAAGTCGTAAGAGTCGTATCCATAAACATGGGATGGTCGTAATCAAATCCCCAATCGGTAATTCCAATCAACACATTCTTTCCAGTGTAACTTTGAGCCAAACCAAAACCTTCCCAGACACTATCTACTCGGGTATCGGCAGTCATTTTATGATTGTGAGGAAGGATTCTTTCTGCAACATTTAGCTGTATTAGATTAGTGAAAATCTCTATTTCACTTAGGTTTTTTAACGGTATTTTTAAGGTAATTACATCTCCTACTCGGCTTCCGACAAATGCTTTGTCATTTAAATCGCTTGCCGTAAAATTACGNGTAACTTTTGCCAAAGTAGAAAGGCACATCTCTCCGTTTACCTCGTAAATTGGAAGCAATGGATTCTTTGATTTCAATTCATAAGTAGAATGGATTTTTGACTGAGAAATAAGACGACTTATTTGTTCTTGAGATTCGCTATTTACTCTAATTTGAGAAAACGACAAACAAGTAAGACTCGTTAAGATAAGGGCAAGAATTGTTTTCATACTAAGGATTTGAAACACTAAAATACAACAAACATTAGAACTACTTCGAATTAGCACAGAAGTTGCAAATTTCTTACCTTTATTCAACGTAACATTTTGTGACGAAAAAGAATAACCAGACTATGAAATACCACAGGATAAACAAAGATTTATACATTCACCAGAGAAGTGAATTCACCAAACAAATGAAGCCAAATTCGATTGCTATTTTTAATAGCAACGATATTTTTTCTACTTCGGCAGACAGTACGGTTCCTTTTGTTCAGCACAGAGATATTTTGGCTCTTTCAGGAGTAGATCAAGAAGAAAGCATTTTGGTTTTGTTTCCAGATGCACACCAAGAAAAACATAGAGAAATCTTGTTTTTGAAAGAAACTTCTGAAACCATAAAAATTTGGGAAGGAGAAAAGCTGACCAAAGAAACGGCTTTTGAAACCTCGGGAATCAGGACGGTTTATTGGCTACCAGATTTCAATAAAATATTGAAAATGTTAGTCTCGGAGGCCGAAAACATTTACCTCAATCAAAATATGCATACACGCGCAAACACAGAAATGCAAACGCGTGAAGACCGTTTTATTGAATGGATTAAAAATGAATACCCAACTTTTACTTTTTTGCAGTCGGCTCCAATTATGCACAGAGTTCGTTCTGTCAAGCACCAAATAGAAATTGATTTGATGCAAGAAGCCTGCAACATTACCGAAAAAGGATTCAGAAGGGTTCTTCCTTTTATCAAACCTGGCGTAATGGAATATAATATTGAGGCAGAATTGATGCATGAGTTTTTGAATAACCGTTCCAAAGGGTTTGCCTACACTCCAATTATTGGATCTGGCTATAATGCCTGTGTGTTGCATTACATTGAAAACAATGCCGAGTGCAAAAATGGAGAGGTAATCTTGATGGATTTTGGTGCAGAATACGCCAATTACGCAAGTGACATGACACGAGCTGTACCTGTAAATGGAAAATTTACCGAAAGGCAAAAAGCGGTTTACAACTCTGTTCTTCACGTGAAAAAAGAGTGTGAAAAAATCTTAACTCCAGGCGTAAATTTACACGAATACCACGCAGAAGTTGGTAAATTAATGGAAGAGCAATTACTTAAACTAAAGCTAATTGACCAAACTGACATTAAAAATCAAAACCCAGATTGGCCTGCTTACAAAAAGTATTTCATGCACGGAACTTCTCACTTTATAGGATTGGATACGCATGATGTGGGATTATGGCACGAACCAATTCAGGCAGGAAATGCATTTACTATTGAGCCAGGAATCTACATTCCAGAAGAGAATCTTGGAATAAGATTGGAAGACGATTATATCATTCAAAAATCTGGAACTCCATTGAATTTGATGAAAAACATTCCCTTGGAAGCAGAAGAGATTGAGGACTTGATGAACTCTTAATTAGATAATAGAAAAAAGAGATAAGAAAAGGAGCTCTGATATTACTATGAATAAACCAAAAAAGGGAAAGTTGAATATTGATCTTCCCTTTTTTTGTTAACTTTAAAAAAAGCATATCTCCTTTCTTTGTTCTATTCTCTATATCCTAAAAAAACATGGCTCAACACAACGACATAGGGAAGGAAGGGGAAGCATTGGCTGCTTTGTTTTTGGTTAAAAACGGTTATCGAATCATAGCGCGTAATTTTAGGTACAAAAAATCGGAGATTGACATCATAGCTCAGAAAGATAACATAATTGTTTTTATAGAGGTAAAAACACGAACTAATGCGTTTTTTCAAGAGCCCGAATTATCGGTTACCAAATCCAAACAGAAACAAATTACCAAAGGGGCTAATTTTTATATTCAGGAAAACAACATTGAGCTAGATATTCGATTTGATATCATTGCCATTACTCTTTTTGGTAATAAAATCAATCACATTGAGGATGCTTTTTATCCTTTGGTTTAGACAGAAAAACTGGCTTCTGAGTGCTAAAAAATAATTTGGCTTGTCGGTTAAAGTCACCCATACGAGACAATTCTCAACTGAAAATTTCTTAGGGTTCGGGTTCAGCACAATCTGCGGGCTGAGTTTTTGCGATAGCAAAAGTATCGAAGCCCAACTCATGAAATACAACCCGTAATATTCTCGCTTTAAGATTCCGGCTCGGTGGCCGGAATGACAATGTGTAATATTCTTTGTTAGTCTTAGTCTCCGCTCAGACTGACAAGCGTCAAATAATATCGTGCTTAAAATAATTAATCCCGGCTCGGTGGCCTCGCACTCAAAGTCAGATGAAAATCTCTTCCTAAATCCTTCGTTCCCTTCCCGATTTCTCGTGACAAACTGCATTACAGTTCACCCAAAGAATTTGGAGTTCCCTTCCCTTGGGGAAGGGTTAGGGATGGGAAAATCCCTTCAACTTCTCTTCCAAAATAGCAATCTTTTGCTCAGCATCTTGTTGCTTTACTTTTTCATTGGCTACCACTTGCTCGGGTGCTCCAGCTACAAAACGCTCGTTACTGAGCTTTTTCATTACAGAGTTTAAGAAACCTTTTGTGTAATTAAGCTCTTCTTCTAGTTTTGCTTTTTCGGCATCTACATCAATGGTGTCTCCAAAAGGAATGTAATATTCATTTCCTTTTACAATGAATGAAAAGGAGTTTTCTTGCTTTTCGGTAACAAAATCAAAACTAGAAATGTTCCCCATTTTTTGAATCACAGAGTCAAATGTATTGGAATAGTTTTCTCCTTTTTTAACTAAAAACTCAATGGCATTTTTTTGAGCCAAATTGTTGTCTTTTCTAATCGTACGAATCGAAGAAATTACCTCGGCAGCCAAATCAAACTCCAAAAGCAATCCTTCGTCAATTTCATCAATTTTTGGCCATTTTTCGTAGTTTATCGTCTCATTGTCTCCTTTTTTGGTCAATAAATGCCAAATTTCTTCAGAAACGAAAGGAGTAAATGGATGCATTGTCACCAATACTTTTTCAAATAAAACAATTAACGTATCAAAAGTTACCTTGTCAACAGGTTGTTGATAAGCTGGTTTTACCATTTCTAGTAACCATCCACAAAAATCATCATACACCAATTTATAAGTGCTCATCAAAGCTTCCGAAATACGGAATTTATCGTACGAAGAATTGATGTCTTCCAATGTTGTGTTTAGTTTGTTTTCAAACCATTTTAACGCAATTTTACTTGATTCGGGCTGGGCAATTTCTGCTACCTCCCACATTTGGGTCAATTTAAAGGCGTTCCAAATTTTGGTCGTAAAATTTCTACCTGTTTCACACAACGATTCATCAAATGGCAAATCGTTTCCTGCAGGCGAACTCAACAACATTCCTACTCTTACTCCATCTGCTCCATATTTATGAATTAACTCAATAGGATCTGGGGAGTTTCCTAGTGATTTACTCATTTTTCTCCCCTGCTTATCTCTAACAATTCCGGTATAATACACATTTTTAAATGGCAATTCTCCTTTGTATTCGTATCCTGCAATAATCATACGTGCCACCCAGAAAAACATTATTTCGGGAGCTGTTACCAAATCATTGGTTGGGTAATAATAATTGATCTCTTCATTATCGGGATTATTAATTCCGTCAAATACACTAATTGGCCATAACCATGAGCTAAACCAAGTGTCCAAAGCGTCATCGTCTTGTTTCAAATCAGCAATAGACAAATCAGAGTTCCCTGTTTTTTCTTGCGCCAAAGGCAATGCTTTTTCAATGGTTTCGGCTACCACGAAATCTTCCATTCCTTCTCCATAAAAGAAAGCTGGAATTTGATGTCCCCACCACAATTGGCGAGAAATATTCCAGTCTCTTACGTTCTCCATCCAGTTCCGGTATGAGTTCTTGAACTTGGCTGGGTGAAACTGAATGTCGTCATTCATTACGTGATCCAAAGCTGGCTTTGCCAACTTTTCCATGCTCAAAAACCACTGAACCGAAACTTTTGGTTCAATTACGGCTTTTGTTCTTTCACTCGTCCCCACTTTGTGCGTGTGCTTTTCTATTTTCACTAAAGCACCGGTTGATTGAAGTTCTTTTTCAATTTCTTCTCTCACCACAAATCTGTCTTTCCCTTCGTAATGCATTCCAAAAGAATTCAGCGAAGCATCGTCATTAAAAACATCAATTACTTCTAATTTATGGGCGTCTCCAATTACTTTATCGTTGGGGTCATGAGCAGGGGTGATTTTCAAACAACCTGTTCCAAACTCTATATCAACATACTCATCTTCAATAATCGGAATGACTCTTCCTACAATAGGTACAATTGCTTTTTTTCCTTTTAAGTGAGAAAAACGTTCGTCATTGGGATTGATACAAATTGCTGTATCTCCAAAAATAGTTTCGGGACGAGTGGTTGCAATGGTTAAATATTCTCCTTCCTCTCCTAAATCCTCCCCCGAGGGAAGGACTTCTTCGTCCTTTACTCCCTTTCCTTGGGAAAGGGCTGGGGATAGGATTTTGTATTTTAAATAGTAGAGTTTTCCTTCCTCCTCAACATGAACTACCTCCTCGTCAGACAATGTTGTTTTGGCAGAAGGATCCCAGTTTACCATTCGGTAACCTCTGTAAATCAATCCTTTTTCATACAAGTCTACGAAAGTCTTGGTAACAGATTCTGATAAACCATCATCCATTGTAAAAGCAGTTCTGTCCCAATCGCAAGAAGAACCAAGTTTCTTCAATTGGTCCAAAATGATTCCTCCGTGTTTGTGTGTCCAATCCCAAGCGTGAACCAAAAATTCATCACGAGTTAAGTCGCTTTTATTGATCCCTTCTTCCTTTAATTTTGCCACAACTTTTGCTTCGGTAGCAATAGAGGCATGATCTGTTCCTGGAACCCAACACGCATTTTTTCCTAGTAAACGAGCTCTACGAACCAATACATCTTGAATCGTATTGTTCAACATATGCCCCATGTGCAAAACCCCAGTAACATTTGGCGGTGGAATTACAATAGTATAAGCTTCTCTCTCGTCTGGAGTAGATTTAAAATGTTCGTTTTTCAGCCAATTGGCATACCACTTATCTTCTACTTCTTGTGAATTATATTTTGCTGGAATTTCCATATTGTTTGGTTGTTTTGAGGTACAAAATTAAGGTTTTTTTTGGGTTTGAAAGTAGATAAACCCTAATTTAATCCAGTCATTCTGTCCCGACTGTTCGGGACAGAATCTGTTTGATAACTGGAAAGGATGGCTAATGCTCGTTATGAATTTGGCTTGTCGGTTAAAGTCACCCTTCGATTCTCTCCCTCTCGGTCGAACTCAGGGTTCGGGTTCACCGAAATTTGCGGGCTGAGTTTTTGCGACAGCAAAAGTATCGAAGCCCAACTCGTGAAATATGCTCGTGTTAAGATTCCCGATCGGAGTCGGGAATGACAGTTGAAAAAACTAAGGACTACTGTATTCCAAAAAAAATGACTGCTTAAAAAAGCAGTCATTCATATTGTTCGGTTTTACATGTGATTTACAACCCAAAAGCGGCTTTCACTTTGTCAACGTAATCTAATTTCTCCCAAGTAAATGTTTCAACTTCTTGTGATACTGTTTTACCATCTGGAGCAGTAAATGTTACTGTTTTTACTTCTGGAGTTCTTCCCATGTGTCCGTAAGCAGCAGTTTCAGAGTAAATTGGAGTTCTTAGTTTTAATCTTTGTTCGATAAAGTAAGGCCTCATATCAAATAAGGCTTCTACTTTTTTCGAGATTTCTCCATCTGTTAATTCTACGTTTGAAGTTCCGTAAGTTTCTACATTGATACTGGTTGGTTTTGCGACTCCAATGGCATAAGATACTTGAACCAATACTTCTTTGCACAATCCTGCCGCAACTAAGTTTTTAGCAATGTGACGAGTTGCATAAGCTCCAGATCTATCTACTTTAGAAGGATCTTTTCCAGAAAAAGCTCCTCCTCCGTGTGCTCCTTTTCCTCCGTATGTATCCACAATAATTTTTCTTCCTGTTAATCCTGTATCTCCGTGAGGTCCTCCAATTACGAAAGTTCCAGTTGGGTTAATGTGGTAAGTAATTCCATCAGTAAACAAAGCCTGAATGTTTGCTGGCAACTTAGCCATCACTCTAGGAATCAAAATTTCTTTGATGTCCTCGTTAATTTTTGCCAACATCGCATCATCGTCTGCTTGTTTATTTCCGGTTTTAATGAAATCATCGTGTTGTGTAGAAACTACAATGGCATCAATTCTTTGCGGTACATTGTCGTCCGAATATTCGATTGTTACCTGCGATTTTGCATCGGGTCTTAGGTAAGTAATGTCATTATTTTCTCTTCTTAACAAAGCCAATTCAATTAGCAATCTGTGCGAAAGTTCTAGTGCCAGAGGCATGAAATTATCCGTTTCGTCCGTTGCATAACCAAACATCATCCCTTGATCTCCAGCGCCTTGCTCTTCTTTGTTGGCTTTGTCAACTCCTTGGTTAATGTCTTCTGATTGTTCGTGAATTGCCGAAAATACGCCACAAGAGTTTCCGTCAAACATGTATTCACTTTTTGTGTATCCAATCTTGTTGATTACATCTCTAGCGATTTTTTGAACATCGAGGTATGTTTGTGTTTTCACCTCTCCCGCAAGCACAACTTGACCTGTGGTTACAAGTGTTTCGCACGCAACTTTTGAGTCGGGGTCAAAAGCCAAAAAGTTATCAATAATTGCATCCGAAACTTGATCGGCTACTTTATCTGGATGTCCTTCCGAAACAGACTCTGAAGTAAATAAATATGACATAAATGTTATGAGTTTAAATTGTAATGAACGAAAATATCATTTTCCTTAGTAATTCGCAATAATAAAGTCGGTTTTGGTATATTTATATGAAAGAATTAAACTAATCGAAATGAGAACTCTTTGGANGGGAAACTATTTGGGAAATNAAATCGTAGTTCTTAATACTTGGTTTAGAGGAGANCGGGTATATGTAAACAATAAATTACAAGGCCTGAGTTATGGTTGGTTTGGGCAATCCAAACTCAAATTTGAGTTACCCAACCAAAGCGGCAAAGTAACTGTGCGAGTTAAGTTAATAGCAGGTTTTTTTAAAGTAAAATGTTATGTGTTTGCGGATGGTAATGAGGTGTCAATGAAAGAAGCTTGATCAATTTTTGGAAACCAGGTTGTGGCAATTGGGTTGGGTTCTGGTGACGACAAGAAGCTTTAAAGCTCTTTGTTGTCCAACTTTGCACAAAGGGAAGAGTGAAAGCGAAAATCAGTTTCAGTTTTTCAACTTTGAGTACAAATCCCACAACACAACTCCGTTAGAAACTGAAATATTGAGTGAATGTTTGGTTCCTATTTGAGGAATTTCAATCACACCAGTGCTTAGGTCAATTGCCTCTTGCTGAACTCCTTGTACTTCGTTTCCAAAAATGACTGCAGTTTTTATTTCTTTGTTTGGTTGGAATTCATCCAACATGATAGAATCAGAAGTTTGTTCAACAGAATACACTTCAACAGACTCAGACTTTAACTCTTCAATTAAAGTCAAAATATCTTCTCTGTGCTCCCAATCTACAGATTTTGTAGCTCCCAAAGCAGTTTTGGCAATATCTTTATTAGGTGGAGTTGCAGTGTAGCCACACAAGTATATTTTTTCGATTCGAAAAGCATCAGAAGTACGAAACACAGAACCAATATTGGCTAAGCTACGAATGTTGTCCAAAATCACAATCAAAGGTGTTTTCTCTTCCGATTTGAATTCTTCAACGGTTAGTCTTTCTAGTTCGCTATTTAAGGTTTTTTTGTTCATGGTATTCAATTGCCGGTTACCAAATTCTGGCACAGGGTTTTAATTTTTTTTCTGTCTTTTCTCTTTTCTCTTTTCTCTTTTCTCTAAAAAATCATTTCAAACTTTCAATCATTGCCTCTGCCTTCAAAAGAGTTTCTTCGTACTCGTCTTCGGCATTTGCCTTGCTAGTAATTGCTCCACCCACCATAAAATTCAAATACTTTGTTTCTTGATTGTACAACAAAGATCGTATTACTACATTAAAATCAAAGTCTTGGTTGGGCTTAAAGTAACCGATTGCACCTGAATAAATACCTCTTTTGGTTGTCTCTATTTCCTCTATTATTTTCATAGCCTCTACTTTGGGCGCCCCAGTCATTGAACCCATAGGAAAAGTTGTTCTCAATACCTCAACAGGATGTGTTGTTTTGTCAATTTCAGAAGTCACCGTAGAAATCATTTGGTGTACGGTTTCAAAAGAATATACTTTGCACAATTCTTCCACTTTTACAGAAGCTTTTATTGCTGTTTTGGACAAGTCATTTCGCACTAAGTCCACAATCATGATGTTTTCACTTCTTTCCTTTTCGTTTTTCGAAAGCGCAAGCTTTATGGCATCGTCTTCTTCTGGTGTTTTGCCACGTTTTGCTGTTCCTTTTATGGGTTGAGTAATGATTTTGTCTCCTTCTTTTTTGATGTATCTTTCGGGGCTTCCGCACAAGATGTATTGATTCTTATTTCTATAAAACGTAGAAAAAGGTGCGCTTGTCAACTTATTCAGTTTGGTGAAAGTATCGAATGGATGTAGTTCTACGTTTTCAGCATAAAACTCGTGACAAAAATTCATTTCATAAATGTCTCCTTGCTGAATGTGTTCTCTTATCGCTTCAAATCTTTGCTCGTAATTATCTTTCGACATTCTTTGCTTAAATTTTACTTTTTCGGTTTTTTTGGTCGTTTTTTGGTCGTTTTGATCCAAAACCGATAAAAATCGTTCTTTTTCTTTTTCTTCAACAAAATGAATCTTAACAAAATCCACGGTGATTTCGAGCACAATTTCTGGAACAAAAAAATGAACTTCAGGAAAAAAAAGGGGGTCTGTATTATTGGAAGATAAAGAGGGTTCCACTTCATTTTTTAGGTCATAGCCCAAATACCCAAACGCCCAATCTTGGTGAAAGTCAATGAAACTCTTTAACCCATCAAAGACTTTGTTGGAAGTCGCGACAAACTCTTCCTTGTTTCCAAGAGCCAAATACGAAATAGAACGGGTGTCATTTGAATTTAAAAACACCAATTGATCGTAGAAATCTGCCATTTTTTCAATGTCAGCTAATAAAATTGATTTTGAAAGAATCTCTGTTTTTCTCAAGCCATTTCTGTTTGTTCTATTAAATAATCATGCTTTAACGTGGAGAATATCCTTTCGTTTTTTGATCAACTCTTACTCCGTTCTTGTACACCATTTTTTTAAGTACCTGGCCGTTTTGATCGTAAATAATTGCGTTGCCATGTTTTACATTTTTCTGGTAATTCAATTCATTCATAAGGCGTCCACCTCGGTCGTACGATTTAAAAGTACCATGCAACAGTCCATTTTTGTATTTCATTTCTGTAGACACCAACTCCCCTCCCGGAAAGTAAAAAGTCCATTTTCCATGCTTTTTTCCGTTCTTAAACTTTTCCGAACTCACCAGAGATCCATCCGCCTCGCTCATCATTGTCCATTGTCCATGCTTCACACTTTTTTCAATGGTTTCCTCAATTTTAAGCTTTTTTCTTTTTACCTCAATTACCTTGTATTTTCCCTCTTCTTTTTTTATTCCGTTTGAATGCCAATAGGCCCAACTTCCTGTTTTAAAATTGTTTTTCCAGGTACCTTCGTATCTTATATTTTTATTCGGATACCACCCTTTCCATTCCCCTTCAAACTGACCATTCTTATAGGTTCCTGCATCTTTTTTCTCTCCGTTTTCGTACCAAGATTCCCAAAAACCATTTTCCTTTCCGTTTGTATAGTTTCCCCTGTGGAGCAAGTTGGAGTTTTCGAACCAAACTATCCATTCCCCGTTTTTTTCATCGTTTTCATAGGTTCCTTCTTTTTGTTTCTTTCCATCCTTGTAAAAGAACTCCCATTTACCCGATTTTTTTCCTTCCTCAAAGTGTCCTTTCGACCTAATGTTACCTGATGGGTAATAATAAGTCCAATTTCCAGACTGCATATCTTGAACAAACTGACCCTCCATATCTTTGCCTCCATTGGCGTCATACCATTTCCAATCACCTTCTTTTTTATTATTCAAAAACCTTCCCTGAATATTAGTCCTTCCGTTTTCAAAAAACTTAGAATACTNACCTGTTAGGCTATCTGCATCAAATGTTTTTCTGGTACTTATTTGATCGGTTAATAAAAAATAAGTTACCCATTCTCCGTGTTTTTTACCTTGAACATAGTTTCCTGTGGCCATCGGTTTCCCTGTTGCTTTTAAGAGTTTCATTTCGCCATTAAGCAAACTATCTTTATATCGATACGACTCTTTGATGTTTCCATTTTCGTAGTAAGAAACTTTTTCACCTTGACCATTTTGTATGGTTTGAACTTTATTTTTATTCCAAAAAGAACCCACGTGCTCTTCTCCTAAAGAATTATATTTAGCTATTTTTCTCAGGGAAGAGTCTACATACCAATATTCCCAGACGCCCACTTTCGTTCCTTTGTCATACTGCCCGGTTTCGGCAACTCTACCATTTTCAAAAAATGAGGTATAGGCGCTATCCTTTTTTCCCAAATAGAAAAAACTCTGTATCATTTTTTTTCCCGAAGGATAAAATTGTTTGGATTCATTCACATAAACTCCGTGATTGAAATAGGATATTTCTTGAATGTTTCCGTTTTTATGATAAAACTTCCACTCTCCTTCTTTTGAACCAAAATAACTGAGGTAGGGATTGTTGTTTACATATCCAACACTTCTTACAGTGGTTTTTTCCTTATCCCAATAGGTTTTTTCCAGTTCATAAGGAACTACTTTTTGGGAAAAACTTGGTAAAGCAATACTTATAAATAATACAAATCCAATTTTTCTCATTTGACGTTTTTTGTTTAGGTATGAATACAAACTTACCAAAAGATACGACAGACCAAACTACATTATTTCATGGGTTATTGAAAGTTGTTTGTTTATAACGAGTCTATTTCCAAAAATCTAGTTCAATTCCTCAGTATGAATAATTGTGTTGGCTCTAAATTAAATAGCGGGAAAAACAACAATTTCTTTGTTAAATCGTAAGTTTGAAAGTGAATTTTTTTTGGAAATATCTCTTTTTCTTTTTTTTCTTGTTGTCGGTGTTTTCTATCTCCGCTCAGCGAGTAGAGAAAACTATCCTGATAGACTCTTCCTTTGTGCAATTAGATAGCCTTTCTGTCGTTCCCGAAACTTTTCGATTGTATCTTGCCGATTCTGTGGTACACGACTCGTTGTATGAACTAAACTGGGCGCAAGCTTCCCTAACTTGGAAAGGAAAAACTCCCGAAACGGTGAGGGTAGAATACCACTTATTTGCGCTGAATTTTGGTCAAAAATATTCGCGAAAAGACACCAACCTGATTCAGCCAATATTTTCTTATACCAATCCATTTAGAAGCACTTCTCCCAATAATCCAGAGCTCGATTTATTTGGGGGAGATAACCTAAACAAATCGGGGAGTATCTCAAGAGGTATTTCGTTGGGTAACGCTCAAGATTTAGGGGTAAATTCTAATTTTAATCTTCAATTGTCAGGAAAAATTGGGGAAGGAGTTTCGGTGCTTGCCTCAGTTACTGATGAGAATATTCCTATTCAACCTGATGGAAACACTCAACAACTTCAAGATTTTGATAATGTGTTTATTCAATTATCAGAGAATAACTGGAAACTTATTGCGGGAGATTATTCCATCGAAAACTTTGATTCGCACTACATGCGCTACCGCAAAAAATCAATGGGTCTGCTTTATTCCAATTCATTTGAAACAAAAGATAGTAACTCCATTTCGCTTGAAGCAAGTGCTGCTGTATCTCGAGGAAAATACCGCATTCAGTTTTTTCAAGGAATAGAAGGAAATCAAGGGCCCTACAAACTAACTGGTGCAGACAATGAATTGTTCGTCCTTATTTTATCCGGAACAGAGCAGGTTTTTGTGGATGGAGTTTTATTAAAAAGAGGAGCAGAAAATGATTACGTTATTGACTATAACTCGGCCGAAATTACTTTTACTCCTCGGTTTTTGGTGACCAAAAATAAGCGAATTGAAGTGCAGTTTCAGTACTCGGACAGAAATTACTTGCGATCTATTGTAAGTGCCGAAAGTGGATATAAAACGGAAAAATCTGAGACCTATCTGCGCGTTTACAGCGAACAAGACCACAAGAATCAACCTTTATTTCAGGATTTAGAAGATTCCGAAAAATCTCTCATGTCCTCTGTTGGGAATGATGTTTCCAAAGCGTTTATCCAACGAGAAGCAACCGTGGGTGATGAGGAAAATGTGGTTTCTTACACAAAGAAAGATTCGCTAGGTTACTCCATTTATGTGTATTCTGCCTCGAGCGATTCAGACTTGTATCGAGTGCAATTTTCGGATGCTGGTGCGGGAAATGGAAATTATATTCAAGAAGGTTTTTCTCCTTTCGGAAATGTGTACAAATGGGTAAAACCAGATACAATTGGCGGTAGAATTGTGCAATATGGAAATTACGTGCCAGCCGTCTTATTAATTACTCCCAAGCGGAAGCAATTGGTAACCCTCGAGAATAACTTCCAAGCAAACCAACATCTACGAATAAAAACCGACTTGGCGCTCTCAAATCAAGATGTAAATACTTTTTCTGGAATTGGCAATGACCAAAATGTTGGGATGGGTTCGAAGGTAGAAGTTTTTTATTCAAAAAAAATTTCGGAGAAAAAAAATAGCGCCATACTAAAAACGGGAGGTTCTGTCGATTTTACAAGTGTGCATTTCAGTCCGGTAGAAAAATTTAGAGCCATTGAATTTAACCGGAACTGGAATTTAGGTTTTAATGAGATTACCACCCCTTTGTTTCTTGGTAATTTTAATATTGGGCTTCAACAAGATAGTGTAGGGAAATTTGTTTACAACCTCGATGTGCTGGATTTAGGACAAGAATTTAGAGGGATAAAGAACAATTTTTCTGGTAACGGTACTTGGCACAATACACGGGTAGAATACGTGGGTAGCTTCTTGCTGTCTGAAGGGGAGTCGAACACTCAGTTTTACCGCCACAAGTCTGTGGTAGAACAAAAAATTGGAAAATTTACGTTGGGTTACAAAGATGAAGTTGAAAGTAATCTTTTTGTTCAAAACGACTCACTTTTGCCTGCGAGCTACTCCTTTTATGATGGACGAATGTACCTGAAAAGAGAAAAAAATGCTTCTAATTTTTATTCGCTCTACTACGGTTATCGGCATGAGAAAACTACTCAACTTACTCGATTAAGCCAATCAGCTTATTCGCAAGAGGCGGGAATTGATTACCTCTTGAAAAGTAAGAATAAGCGTACTCAACTGAAAGGAAATATTGCCTACCGACAACTTGTACCTNCAGACACGGGAGCTGGACTGGTTCCGGAAAACACGTTTCTTAACCAAACTAATTTTTCCACCTCTTTTTGGAAAGGGTTGGTAAACCTCAACACTTTTTACAGTGTGGGGTCTGGTCTGGAACAAAAGAGAGAGTTTTTGTACGTGGAAGTAAATCCTGGGCAAGGAGTTTTTACTTGGATTGACTACAATGACAATGGAATAAAAGATATAAACGAATTTGAAATAGCGGCTTTTCAAGACCAAGCAAATTACATCAGAGTATTCACTCAAAGTAATGATTACATTCGAACTTTCTCGAATCAATTTACCCAATCTATTGCCATTTCTCCTCGAACCATTCTGAAAAATAAAACCCAAAAAGTATATCGATTTCTATCGAAACTCTCTTCCGTTTCGGCAGCACAAATTGACCGAAAAACAACCTTCGAAAGCGCAAGTTCCAGTTTGAACCCTTTTGCAACTAACCTCAACGATTCTAATTTGGTTTCGCTCAATAATCAAGTTCGCTCGTCTTTATTTTTTAACCGCACGGGCTACAAGTACGGAGTTGAACTATTGTTTCAGAACACAGGTAACAAAGTACTGCTTTCCAATGGTTTTGATTCGAGAGAAACGACAATTTATGGCGTAAATTTACGCTATAGGTTTGATGAGATTTTATTCAAAATAGAAAACGAATTGAGCCAAAAGAAATTAAATTCTGATTTCTTGGCAAGTAGAAATTTTGAATTAGAAACACGTAAAACCGCTCCGACTATTACCTACCAAAAAGGCGCAAATTTCAACCTCGACTTTTTGTTTTCTTACGAAGAAAAAGGGAATGTTTTGGAGGGCGAATTTGCATCGCTTTCTTCTTTGGGAACACGAGGCAAATACACCGTTGCAAACAAATTAAATTTGGTTGCGGGGTTCAATTTTATAGCCATCAGTTTTTCTGGAGCGCCCAATTCCTCCTTGGAATATGAAATGCTCGAAGGATTAAAAAAAGGAAACAACATGACTTGGGAGCTTCTTCTGAATAGAAAAATAGGGAAAAACCTGGATTTAAGTATTTCCTACAATGGAAGAAAACCCGAAGATTTCAAAACTATTCATGCCGGAACTGTTGAGGTTAGAGCGTTTTTTTAGCTCAGGTTTTTTAATGACTTTTATCAGCTAGTGTATTCGAAAAACAGGGTAGATTTATTTCATATTCAATTCAACATTAAATGGAACAATCCTCACTTTTTACCAATTTGGAATTCAATAAATCAAAGCCAGTAATTACGGTTTTGTTTGAAACATCCTTTACCAAGGAAATAAGAATTGCTATGCATGCCGGAACACACATGAAAAAACACCAAACCGCTTTTCCTATTGTTGTGGAGCTGGTGGAGGGCAAGCTTGATTTTGGTGTAAAAGATTCTGTTTATCAGTTAGATAAAGGAAGCATAATTGCCCTCGAAAGTTCTGTTCCCCATGATCTTAAAGCAAAAACAAATTGTGTCATTCGACTGACTCTTACCAAAAGTGACTTGGCTGAAAGAGCAAACAAAGTAATTGAAAAATAGGTGGAAAAACTACCTTAAACAATAAGGAAACAAACGATTGAATGGATATATTTTAGTGATAACTTACTTCCTTGTAAATATTTCCTTATCCTTGTAGCAGATTAAAAAAACACCTTTATGTCTCAAAAAAATGTCCGATTAGAAGTAATGAAGCACCTTGAAAAAGACGTGGATTCACTCATTCAAAAATACTTGATTCCTATCGACTCTATTTGGCAGCCACAAGATTTTTTGCCTGATGCAAGAGAAGCCAATTTTACGGATAAAATTGAGGAGCTGCAGGAGTTAGCTAAAGAAATGCCTTACGATTTTTGGGTGGTTTTGGTAGGCGATATGATAACGGAAGAAGCTTTGCCCACATACGAAAGTTGGTTGATGGATGTAGAAGGAGTAGACCAAGTAGAAGGGAACGGCTGGGCAAATTGGGTAGCTCAATGGACATCCGAAGAAAATAGACATGGAGATTTATTGAACAAATACCTTTACCTATCTGGAAAGGTAAATATGAAGGAAGTAGAAATTACTACGCAACATTTAATTGCAGACGGCTTTGATATTGGAACAGATCGTGATCCTTACAAAAACTTTATATACACTAGTTTTCAAGAGTTAGCCACTTATGTGTCGCACAATAGAGTTTCGGAAATTGCGAAGAAACACGGAAACAAACAACTTGCAAAAATGTGTAAGATGGTAGCCGGTGATGAAATGAGGCACCACACAGCCTATTCAGAGTTTGTGGAAAGAATATTTACGGTAGACCCTAGCCAAATGATGCTCGCTTTTACCGATATGATGAAAAAGAAAATCACGATGCCTGCGCACTTCTTGAGAGAGAGTGGAATGAGAATGGGAACTGCCTTTGAGGAATTTTCAAACACAGCACAAAGAATTGGGGTGTACACAGCTAAAGACTATGTAGATATTTTGGATAAACTCATCAAACGATGGGAAATTGACAAAATCACCAACTTGACAGACGAAGCTGCAAAAGCCAGAGATTACTTAATGAAATTACCTTCTCGAATGCTCCGAATTGCCGAGAGAATGAAATTGCCAGAAAGCGATTATCAATTTAAATGGGTGGAACCTTCAAGGTTATAAAAATAGATTTCTGGAATAAATCGTTGTACTTTCGAGCACAAATCTCATTTACAAGTGAAAAAATTTAATCGTATAGCTGCTTACTTTCCTATAATTGGGATGATTACTTATCTCATTATGTTTTCCACTGCCGCTATCATGTATCCGGGCGGATCAGATAATGTTCCTACCGCACAAGAAGGGTATAGTTTTTTTCACAACTTTTTGTGCGACACCAATAATGAATACACCTACTCTGGGTTAAAAAATAACGGAAAACTTCTTGCCAACTTAGCTCACATTGTACTCAGTTTCACGATGATGTCTTTCTTTTACGTGATGCCAAACATTTTTGAACGTAGAAACAGAAACACGAAACTGATAAAAATTCTGGGCGTATTATCGATGGCAATTTTCACATTCATGTACCAAGAAGAGTTGCACGATTTGGTTGTAACCCTGGTTGGTATTTTTGCCTCAATGGCCTTTGTTCCAATTTTTATTGAGCTGGTAAAGTTCAAAAACAAACCGTTTAAAACACTCACCTACATTGTTTTTGTAATGAGCATTTGTTTGTATTTAGGTTTCGAGACGAAGGTTGGAATCTACTACATGCCTTTTCTCCAAAAGTTTGTGTTTTTAGTTGACGCAACCCTCGTAATATGGACTTCTCTCCTATTAATACAAAGAGATAGAAGCAAAGCTCAGCTGATATAATTTCCCCTTAATATTTGTTTGTGCGCTCAGTTCAATAACAATCACCACAATGAAAAAAGAAAAACCCTTGTTTTATCTGCTCATCGCGTTTGGCCAAGCGTTTGTTGCCATAGGTCAATTTATAACTCTGCACAACGCAAACTACCAGTGGCGCGAAAATAAAACATCTTTTGTTATTTTAATTTTATCGGCACTCTTGCTGGTTCTTAGTGTTTACAAATACCGCACTTCAAAAAAAGTTTAGCGAAAGCTTACAAATTAATATCCGCAATTTTCTCAATCTTATTTCGCTCAAGAAACGCATCAATCGTTTCAAAATGTTCAATCACTCTCAGGTTCTTGAACTCGAATACTTTTTCGCACAATCCTTGCAAGAAATCCCTGTCGTGAGAAACCAAAATTAAGGTTCCGTCAAAATCCATCAAGGCTTCTTTCAATACGTCTTTCGATTTTAAATCTAGGTGGTTTGTTGGCTCATCCAAGATGAGTAAATTTACGGGTTCGAGCAAGAGTTTTACCATGGCAAGCCTTGTTTTCTCTCCTCCCGAAAGTACACTTACTTTCTTGTCGATATCGTCTCCTGAGAACATAAATCTTCCCAACATGTTTTTAATTTGAGTCCGGATCTCGCCTACTGCTACTTCGTCAATGGTTTGAAAAACAGTTAAACTTTCGTCCAATAAACTGGCTTGATTTTGAGCAAAATATCCCACCTCAACATTGTGTCCCAGTTTGCATTCTCCTTCCACCTCAATTTCGCCCAAAATGGCTTTTATCATGGTAGATTTTCCTTCTCCATTTCGGCCTACAAACGATACTTTTTCGCCTCTCGAAATCACCATATTGGCGTCATTAAACACTACGTGATCGTCATATTTTTTAGAGACTTCCTTCACCGAAACTGGATAGTCTCCCGACCTGGGTGCTGGAGGAAACCTCAGCTTTAGTGCCGAAGTGTCTATCTCATCTATTTCTATAATTTCTAATTTTTCGAGCATTCTTTCTCTTGCTGTAACTTGATTGGTTTTGGAATAAGTTCCTTTAAACCTATCGATAAAAGTTTGGTTATCGGCAATGAATTTTTGTTGCTCTTTGTACGCTTTTATTTGGTGCGATCTTCGTTCTTCTCGCAATTGCAAGTAGTGCGAATAATTGGCTTTGTAATCGTAAATTTTTCCCATTGTAACTTCAATGGTTCGGTTGGTAATGTTGTCAATAAAAGCCCTGTCGTGCGAAATAACCATCACGGCATCTGCTTTATTCACCAAAAAATCCTCTAACCAAATCACCGATTCAATGTCGATGTGGTTGGTTGGCTCATCCAGTAAAATTAAATCTGGTTTTTGTAATAAAATCTTTGCCAACTCAATTCTCATTCGCCACCCTCCACTAAATTCGCTCGTTGGGCGGTGAAAATCTTCGGGCTTAAAACCCAGTCCTTTCAATGCTTTTTCCACCTCCGCATCGTAATTTACATCTTCCAGAGCATAATATTTTTCGCCTAACTCCGATACTTTTTCTATGATTCCCATGTATTCATTGCTCTCATAATCAGTTCGAGTTGTGAGTTCATTATTCAGCCTGTCCATCTCTTCTTTGATCTCAAAAACTTGCTTAAAAGCTTTTGCTGCCTCTTCAAACACAGTACAATCGTCTTCGGTTAATAAATGTTGAGGTAAATAAGCGATAACCGACTCTTTGTTGGCTCTCACTGCTCCTTTTGTAGGTTTGGTTTCGCCTGCCACAATTTTCATCATGGTGCTTTTTCCAGCTCCGTTTTTTCCCATCAAAGCAATTTTATCGGTGGGGTTTATCACAAAGGAAACATTGCTAAACAAGGTGGTACCGCTAAACTCTACGGCTAAATTATCGACTGAAATCATTGGGTTCTGTTTTGAGAAGGTGAAAGTACTCATTTATCAACATTTGACATTCCTGCGAAGGCAGGAATCTTATTCATTAGGCTGATTTGCGTCAATAGATTCCTGCCTTCGCAGGAATGACAGCGTAAGTCAAATTATTTCTTAACTTCATTCCATGAAAAAAATGAAACCCATCCATTTGGTTTCGATCATAGCTGGATTGATTGCTGTTATTTACGGTATTGTGATGTCGGTAATAAAAGGCTCTTTTCAAGAGTATTTCGAATTGGTGTTTGTTGGAGCTGTACTGGTAAGTTTAGGATTACTAAACAAACATTTACGGTAACGTTATCTCTTTACTTCAGGAGTTTTTTCAAGAGAAGAAAAACTCCTTTTTCTACTTCGTCAAACTCTCCGTCAGAGAAAAAAACTTCCTTCATATCATTGATCAGTTTTTCGGAATCGTAATCTAATCTTTTGGCTGCCGCCATTATTTTTTGCACTCGGGAATAATCGTTGACTTGCTCTATTTCTTGGTGAATGTGGTTGTAGTTTTCTTTCCCCACTTTTTTCACAATTATTCCTCTTTCAGCATTAGATTCTGCCAAATCAGCTTGACTACAGTACAACAAGGTATAGGTTTTAAATTCTTTTTTATCCCAGTTAGTTTCAAAGGTATCGATCATGGTGAATTGGTTTTTATTCACTCTTCATTTGTCATTCCTTTTTACAAGGGATTCTTATTCATCTGGACGATTCAGGTGTTAAGATTTCCGTTTTCACGGAAATGACACCAATGGCAGAATAATAAGTGCCACTTACCAAAAATTCTCCAAATCTCTTCGGTCTTTTTTTGTGGGTCTTCCTGCTCCTTTGTCTCTGTAGGTTTTTTGAGCCAACTGTTGAAGTTTTAATTTCTCTTTTTCTTCAATTTTAGTGGTTTCTTTGAGGTAGTCAGGAACCAACTTGGCTCCCACTCTTTTGGATAAAACCTCTAATACCTTGTACTCAAATTTTATCCCCGATTTTTTTATCATCACAACATCTCCTTTCTTTACTTCTTTGGAGGGCTTGGCTTCGGCTTCATTTATGAGAATTCGGTTTTTCTTGCAAGCTTCTGTAGCTTTGCTCCGCGTTTTGTATAACCTTACGGACCATAAAAAGGAATCTATTCTTGGCATACCGTGAAGATAATACGATTTTATTTGGAATTAAATTCGCTCTCGGCTTTTATTTTCCAACCTTTGTAGTCTCCAGAAATCACTCTATTCCATGTCTCAATCTTTGGTTTTTAATTTTACATTCGATGTTTCAATCATTTCAATTCCTAGCGAATTGAATGATCCTTTTGGATTTGAAATACCCGAAATTGCTCAAATTGCCTCCTCAGAGTTTCAGGCGTTTATCAAGAGTGAGGAACCAAATTGGGAGTATGATTTTACTTCGCAAAGAGGAAAAATGTTTGGGGTATTGGTGGTTGAGAAAACGGATAAAAGTTTGGGCTATTTAGTAACCATGTCAGGTGTATTTCCTGGAGGAAAAACTTGTCCTCAATTTGTCCCTTCGGTTTTTGACCCTAGCAGGGATGATTATTTTATCAATAAAGGCATGACCGAATTAACTGAAATAGGAAACACAATAAAAAACTCGACTAACCAAACCGAAATAGACGAACTCACCGAATCCAGAAAACAAAAATCGCACGACTTGCAACAAAGGTTATTCGAAAATTATGTGTTTACCAACAGGAAAGGGATTAAAAAAACCGTACTTGACATATTCGCAGATTCCTTACACGGAAATCCACCTGCTGCTGCAGGAGAATGTGCTGCTCCAAAATTGCTCCAGTATGCGTTTTCCAATGGATTAAAACCCATTGCCATTGCGGAATTTTGGTGGGGAAATCCCAGCAAAAACAAAGAGCGAGAACCTCTTGGGTTTTATCCTGCCTGCACTGATAAATGCAAACCTATTTTAGGGTATATGTTCAGTGAAAGTTAAGCATCAATCCTTCTCGATTTTATGTCTATGTTTTAGCTCAGTTTAATTTTTTGAACGGATAGGTTTTTGTAATTTTCATGAGTTATTAAAATCTTTACGTTTATGAACAATGAAATAAAAGAAATGTGGAATAACCGCTATGGTGCAAAAGAGTTTGCCTATGGAAAAGAACCAAACGAGTTTTTTAAACAAACAGTAACTCGTTATAAATTAGCTGGAAACCTATTACTTCCTGCCGAAGGAGAAGGAAGAAATGCGGTGTTTGCTGCCGAGCAAGGCTTGCAAGTAACTGCCTTTGACATTAGCGAAGAAGGAAAGAAAAAAGCCCTACAACTTGCGGCTTCCCAAGGGGTAATGCTTGACTACAAGGTAGGCGATTTTCTGTCCATGGATTTTAATGAAACTAGTTTTGATGGGGCTGCGTTAATTTACGCCCATTTTCCTCCCGCTATTTTATCCAATTATCACCAAAGAATAGGAGAATTAATAAAACCCGGTGGATTGCTAATTTTGGAAGGATTTAGTACCAACAACCTTCCGTTGAGAGAAAAAAATCCAGAGATAGGTGGACCCAATAAACTAGAAATGCTCTTTACTACGGAAAGCATCCAAAAAGATTTTCCAGAATTTGAAGTTCTTCAACTTGAAGAAAAAGAAGTAGAACTCAACGAAGGAATTTATCATAAAGGAATAGGCAAAGTAATCCGATTTGTGGGAAAAAAGAAGGGATAATATTTTTTTTTAATCACGTTAAACCTTTTAAAAAGGCAGTTGTCTTATCATTAAACCAAACAATTTTTTCTATGAAAATCAAGAACTATTCGCTGCTCACAGCATTCTTATTCTCCTCTTCTTTCTTTTATTCTCAAACCACGACCCAATGGGGTCCTGATGGATTTGTTAGAATTGAAAATGGGTCTGGCGGATTTTTTGCAACACTGGATCCGGGAGATAGATTCAGCCGAGAACATGATGTAATAGGTGATGTAGATGGTGACGGAATCTTAGATTTAGCGGTTGGAGCAAGGTCGGATGACGATGGAGCAACTGATGCTGGTGCTGTTTATATTTTGTTTATGAACCATAACGGATCCGTAAAATCAAATCAAAAAATATCGATGTTGGAAGGTGATTTTACTGACACACTGACCACTAGTAGCTTTTTTGGATATGGAGTAGCTGGTGTGGGTGATTATAATGGAGATGGAACCCCAGACATAGCTGTTTCAGCCAATCACGTACCAAATGGGGTAATTTACATCCTGCATTTAGATACAAATGGAAAAGTAAAAAGCTATGTGAAAAATCAAAACATTGTTTCTCAAGGTCTTTCAGCTGTGGGAGATTTGGATGGAGATGGGAGAATTGATATTGTAGCTTGTAATCCTTCTTCCAACGATGGAGGAAGAGGAAGAGGAGCAATTAAAATTCTATTTTTTAATCAAAACTCAAGGGTTGTTAATACCAAAACTGTAAATATAAGTTCTACTCAAGGTGGCTTTGGCACAGGCCTACAAAACAATGACGGTTTTGGAGGGAGAGAAGTTGCTATGTTGGGAGATATAGACAATGACGGAGATAAAGAACTGGCAGTTGGTGCGTTCTCCTCTGATAGTGGAAAAGGCGCAGTGTGGATTCTTTCATTAGATTCTTCAACTTTCCAAGTAAACTCTAAGTTAAAAATCACAGAGGGATTGAATGGGTTTGCAGATGAATTATCAGATACGATTAACGCTAATGGATCATTTGGCGCAGCATTTGGTCACGCTATGTGTGCGCCAGGAGATTTAAATGGGGATGGTATTCCAGATTTAATTACAGGAGCCAACCAACAAAACGATGGAGATGGATACGTTTTATACCTCAATTCAGACAAAACAGTAAAAACTTACACTAAAATCAATGGCAATAACGGGGGGTTTGGGTTAGTCTTGGCACCTAGTGAGCGTTTTTCTAGGTCAATCTCTTTTATTGGTGATTTAAGGGGTGATGGAACAATTGCTGTAAATATGGGAGGTGGTGCTGGTATTGTTGGAGGAAGTGGAACCCTGTATCTTCTCTTCTTAAAGCCTTGTGACTTTATTCAGGAGCCAGGAAATAATCATTGGAGTGGAGGAAATACTTTGTTTACCAATTGGAATCATAGCACACAATTGCTAACAAGTGACTCGCTAACGTTTGAGCAATGTACCTTTAAGGCTTTTGAAACAGATGCGGCATACATAACTTACAATTTTAATGATGGAAGATGTATTTGTAAGGATTCAACAGCAGTATTAACTATTAGTACAGAATTAAGTACGGCATTTACTAATACCTGTTTTGGTGGTTATGTGGTTTCTGTGGATGAACTCGAAAATTCAAAAAACGACATCCGTATTTATCCAAACCCAACTTCTTCAGTAATAAATGTAACCGCTTTGGAACCTTCTTTGTCTTTTGGTAATAAAATTGATGTCCTGGCAATTACCGGAGAGCTAATTTTCTCAGAGAATTTAAATAAGAAAATCACCTCCATTGATTTATCGCAATATCCTACAGGGGTTTATATTTTAAATATATCTTCAAATAATTCTACTCGAAGCTACAAGGTAATAAAAGAATAAAACGCCTAATCATTTGGTAATAAGATTTCAAACAAAAAACGCCCACCTTCCGGTGAGCGTTTCAACCTCTAAATAAATCCTTAGATTTTAGATGTGATTATCCTGCAATTCGAACGTTGCCATTTCTGGTAAATCGTATTCTTTGTTTTTTAGTTTTTTAGCCACCACTTCAAATGCATCTAGTGTTTCTAATACATCTTCTTTGCTGTGCGAAGCGGTAGGGATTAATCTAAAAATAATCATTCCCTTTGGTATTACCGGATACACTACGATAGAACAGAAAATACGATGGTTTTCTCTCAAGTCGAAAGCCAAGTGAGTAGCCTCTTCCAAAGACCCTTTCATGTAAACAGGAGTTACACATGAGTTGGTAGATCCAATTTCAAAACCTCTTTCTTTCAGTCCATTTTGAAGCATGTTTACATTGTCCCACAATTTGTTTTTGAACGACAAATCGTTTCTCATCATGTCCAATCTTTTCAAAGCTCCAATTACAAATGGCATTGGCAAAGACTTCGCATAAACCTGAGAACGTAGGTTGTATTTCAAGAAATCAACAATGTCTCTGTTTCCTGCAATAAATCCTCCAATACCCGCCATTGATTTGGCAAAAGTGGCAAAATATACATCAATATCGTCCTGGATTCCTTGCTCTTCTCCTGTTCCAAAACCTGTTTTTCCTAGTACTCCAAATCCATGAGCATCATCTACCAAAATTCTGAAATTATATTGTTTCTTAAACTCCATAATCTCCTTCAGCTTTCCTTGATCTCCTCTCATTCCAAATACTCCCTCAGAAATCACTAAAATTCCTCCTCCTGTTTCCTTTGCTAATTTTTCAGCTCTCTTCAAGTTTTTTTCTAAGCTTTCCATGTCATTGTGTTTGAACATGTATCGTTTTCCTTGATGCATTCTTACTCCATCAATGATACAAGCATGCGACTCTTGATCGTACACAATCACATCGTGTCTATCAACAAGTGCATCCACACAAGATGCGATTGCCTGATATCCAAAATTAACTACCAATCCTGCTTCTTTCTTTACAAATTCGGCCAATTCATTTTCCAATTGTTCGTGGTACTTTGTGTTTCCACTCATCATACGAGATCCCATTGGGTAAGCAAGCCCCCAATCTGCTGCTGCATCTGCGTCTGTTTTTCTTACTTCGGGGTGGTTTCCTAATCCTAGGTAGTTGTTCAAACTCCAGTTCAACACTTCTTTTCCGTTGAACATCATTCTTGGAGCCAATTCTCCCTCTAACTTAGGAAACATAAAATACCCTTCAGTTTTAGATCGGTATCTTCCTAGTTCTCCTCCTTTGGCGATTTTGTCAAATAAATCTTTCATCTTTCTTATTTGTTGTTGTTATTAAAATAAAATTCGTTGATTACTGTTGTTAATTCGTCCTCTTTTTCTGAGGAATATCCGTTTTCTTTTTGCCAATCAAAATCATAAAATTTTGATAAATACTTGCTCCCGTGATCGCTAAACAATAAAACCACTGTGTGATTTTGATTTAAACCTGGTGCTATTGCTTTCAATCCTTCAATAGTTGCTCCACATGATCCTCCAGCCATTATACCTTCTGTTCTGGCCAGTTTCAAAATGTTCTTTACGCTTTCTTTGTCTTCTATTTTGATGAACCTATCGATATTGTCCATCAATACATTGGGCGGAATGATGTCTTTTCCTACTCCTTCCAACATCGTTTTTCTTTTCAAAGAAGTATCGTATTCTCCTGTTTCGTGATAATGTTTGAGTACGGAACCTTCGCTATCTACAGCCGTTACATCAATGTTTTCATTTTGTTCTTTCAAATACTTAGAAATACCAGAAATGGTTCCCCCCGTGCTCGCAGACGAGATGAAATGAGTTACTTTTCCTTGAGTTTGTTCCCAAATCTCTGGGCCCGTAGTTTGATAGTGGGCACCAAAATTATCTAAATTAAAATTTTGGTTAATATAAAAAGCATCCGGGATGAGCTTGCTTAGCCTCTCAGCCGACTTGTAATAAGACTTTGGGTCGTCTGCTTTTACATTGCTAGGACACAAAACAACTTTGGCTCCAAGAGCTTTTATTGCGTTGATTTTCTCTGTAGAAGATTTATCCTTCACACACACCACACATTTATAATCCTTTATGGCACAAATCATGGCCAAACTAAATCCTGTGTTTCCCGAAGTCGCTTCTACCAGTGTAGAAACTCCCTTTTTCAATTTTCCTTGTTTTTCCGCGTGTTCAATCATATTGAGCACGGTTCTGTCTTTTACTGAATGTCCAGGATTAAACCCTTCTAGCTTTGCATACACATTTGTGTCGTACATTTCGCTTAAGCCTTGTAACTTTATCATTGGCGTTTTTCCAATGGAATCTAACAGGGACTGTTGAGCTTCATTCATGTTTTTTTAATATTCAATTACTAGTTTGTTTGCAGAATTTCCTTCTTTTGAGGCTTACTTAATTGTTACAGGATCTTTCTCTAGTTTAAACAATAGCGTGTTACCGTCATGGTTTTTGAAAAGTTGCCATAATTCCTCTTCCATTTGTTCTTGAGACTTCTGCCATCGCCACTCGCATTCTTTCAAGTGATAAGTGTAATATTTAGATACTCCGTTGAATTTGCTTAGTCTGTTTTTTACGTAAGTCAAAAACCGATTGGTTCTGCTTCCTTCTTCATTACTAAAGGAAATATACTTGATGTATTTATGCTTTTTTATTCCTTTGTAGTGTTTTTTCAATACATCAGGTAAGGATTCCTCTATGTTGTGCACTCCTTTTTTTACGGTTTCAGAAAAGTGTTCAATAAAATTATAAGGCTGGTAAATATGAAGGTTGTCTCCGTTTTCGACCACCACAACTAATTTTTCTTCCTCCCCTTGCAATTTTCCTGTTACAAAATAGTTGTACAATGAGTTTACGTAATCAATTGATAGTGAATAACTACTCGCTGTTTTTTCCAGTTTCTGTCTTTGGTGGGTATAAATACATTTTCTAAAAATAGAATAGTATCTATTAATCGTTTTTCTATTGAAACCCAGTAATAAGCTAGCTTTTGTGGCATCTACATCTGCACAAAAGTATTTGATAATTTTTTTTACCTTATACGGGCTTAACTTGCTGTTTTTCATTGTTTTGTTTAGCTTTTTTCACTTTCTGGTGGTCTAGCTACGGGACAAATGTAGGTATTTTTGAGAATAATTTAACGGGTTGGTTTAAAAAAATTGAGGAACTTGTGAATGGTTAGTTGTTCATTTCCTCTTCACTTGCCTTCTTTTTTCCGCTGTTATTCAAGCCTCAGGGATAAAATCTTTTTCAATGAATATAACACTGTGAATGATTCTTTTGAGTTTTGTAGGAAAATTTTCTTAATAGAAGAATGCTCCTTCCGTTTAGATCAGGAAGGATAAAAAAATCCTTAGCTCAGAAAGAACTAAGGACTTATTAAAGTTGTTTAATTGTATCGAGACTTACTCAACCCAATCCGCATAAAACATGTTGGTTTCTCTGGTTCCTCCATTGTCTCTGTTTGATGAAAACACCAATTTTTTTCCATCTGGGGAAAACATGGGGAAAGAATCGAACGCTTTGTCGTAAGTAATTTGCTCCAATCCTGAACCGTCTAGATTTATCATAAACAAATTGAAAGGGAAAGACTTTGTTTTGTGGTTGGAACTAAAAATAACTTTTTCTCCTGAAGGGTGGAAAAATGGTGCCCAGTTTGCCCCTCCTAAATTGGTAATTTGTTGCATGTCACTTCCGTCCACATTACACACAAATAATTCCATAGCGGTAGGTTGAACCAATCCTTTTGTCAACAACTCTTTGTATTCTTTTTTCTCTAATTCTGTTCTTGGACGAGAGGCTCTGAAAATTAATTTTGTGCCGTCTGGCGAAAAGAAAGCTCCGCCATCATAACCCAATTCGGTTGTTACCTGTTTGATGTCGGTTCCGTCAATATTCATGGTGTACAATTCCAAGTCTCCTGAACGATCAGAAGTAAAAACAATTAAGTCTCCCTTGGGCGAAATAGTAGCTTCTGCATCGTATCCGTCTCTAAACGTGAGTTGTTTTTTCTGGTTTCCTTCTAAATCTGCTACAAAAATATCGAAACTGCTGTAGATTGGCCACACGTATTTGTCTCCTCTTGGTGGTTCTGGCGGACAAGCCGAATCTGCTAAATGGGTGGAGGCAAAAATAATCGTAGAGTCTCCAGGCATGAAGTAGCTACAAGTCGTTCTGCCCAATCCTGTGCTAACCAATTGCGGAATGGTTCCGTCACTCAAGTCTTGGCCAATTGGCATTACGTATATTTGATCGCACTCTGCTCCCCATTTTGGGTTTTTTGCCTGAAAAACAAGACTTTTATTATCAAAACTCCAATATGCTTCGGCATTGTCTCCACCAAATGTCAGTTGCTTAATGTTTGCCAAATGAACTTCTTCTTTTGGTTCTTCCCATTTCTCCGTTTCTCCAGAGTAGGAATCTCCTTTTTCTTTGTTGCCTCCACAGCTCATTGCTAATGGGATAAATAAAAGTGCTAACTGTTTTTTCATTGTGATAATATTTTGGTCAAAAATAAGGGTTCTCATTGAATCAAAACATAACGAATATCATAAAAAAGGATAAAGAGGAAATTGTATCTTTGCTCACGAAAGAGTTTTAGCTCTTTTTTTAAATCCTACAAATTAAAATACAATGAAATTTACAATTACTTCATTCGCTTGCCTCTTGTTATTTGCTTGCGGCACACAAAATCAGGAAAATAAATCGATTTCACTTATTGCTGACTATACAGCAGATGTAACTTACCTAGCTCACGATTCGCTCGAAGGTAGGGAGGTTGGCACAAAAGGGGAATTAATTGCGGCTGATTACATTGCTAAAAGAATGAAAGAAAATGGGTTGGCCCCAAAAGGAAATGACGACAGTTATTTTCAATTATTTACCCGAAACATGAAAGCTCATCCTCATGATACTGCCGGAACAGGCGAAACAATTGAAGGGCGAAATGTACTAGGATTTATTGATAATGGAGCCGAAAAAACAATTGTAATTGGAGCTCATTACGATCATTTAGGTTATGGAGAAGAGGGTTCTTTGGCCGATAGCGCAGGACAAATTCACAACGGGGCAGATGACAATGCGAGTGGGGTTTCTGCTATGCTCGGATTAGCCAAAAAATTGAAAGGAAAAAAACTGAATACGAATGTTTTATTCATAGCGTTTACAGGTGAGGAAAAGGGGCTTTGGGGCTCGAATTATTTTGTGAAAAATGCCACGGTTCCAACCACCGAAATGGCTTACATGATAAATATGGATATGGTAGGAAGATTGGATACCAATAATAGATTGGCGATTTATGGAATAGGAACTTCTCCTTTGTTTAAACCTATTTTGGATTCTTGTAACACGTTTGGTTTTCAATCAAAATTTGATTCTTCGGGAGTTGGGCCATCTGATCACACTTCTTTTTATTTAGAAGATGTACCGGTGTTGCATTTCTTTACTGGTCAACACAAGGATTATCACAAACCAACTGACGATACTGAGTTTATCAATTTTGAAGGAATTGAAAAAGTAGCCAATTACATCGAAAAAGTGGTTATGAGTTTGAATACATATGACTCCATTCCTTTTACCAAAACAAAAGAAAAATCGGAGAAAGCCAGAGCATTTAAAGTAACCTTGGGAGTAATTCCTGATTATCTTTTTGATGGAAACGGAATGAGGATTGATGGAGTAAAAGAAGACCGACCAGCATCCAAAGCAGGAATAATTAAAGGAGATATTGTTGTAAAAATGGGTGAATTTGAGGTGAAATCTATGAAAGATTACATGAACTGCCTGAGTAAATTTGAAAAAGAAAGTACGCACAAAGTAGTGGTTTTGAGAGAAAACCAACAACTAGAAATGGACGTTACTTTTTAACCAAAAAAGTATAAAACCAAAAAAGGGCAGAAACTGATGTTTCCGCCCTTTTTTTATGCTTAGTAGGTATCTTTTTAGTGAGCTATTTTCTCAAAAGCGTCTTCAAAATCCATCTCGTTCTTAATACACTCAATCGTTTGAGAATAAATTTCTTCTGTTCTTTCTTCTGAATATCCTAACCCAATCGCAAATCTGTGAATTAATTTATCTTGTTTTTCTCCAATTATACCGTCAGCCAACATCATCTGAATTAATCTGTAGAATCTTTTGTATCTGTCTTCTTTGTTAGTTGGTGGGTTAATTGGGTGTTTCCCTATGTTTTCGATGATAGAATCTAATTCATCATTCGAAACACTTAGTCTTTTAGCGAATTTTTCTAATAATTCTCTTTCCTCTGCTACTATTTGTCCGTCTGTGAGAGCTACCTCAACCAAGTTTTCCAGGTGTGAGTGGTTTCTTATTTGTTGTCCTCCTTGAAATGCATCTGATATTGACATGTGTATTCTTGTTTTTAAATTTTTTACAAATATATTTTATTTTTCATTTAATTCTAACTTAAACCCTACTCCATGAATGTTGTTTATTTGAATTCCTTCGTCATGCTTTAAGTATTTTCTGAGTTTGGTGATAAATACATCCAGACTTCTTCCATTAAAATAATTGTCATCTCCCCAGATAAGATTAAGGACTAGGCTTCTTTCAATTACTTTATTTCTGTTTTCAGAAAGTAGTTTTAAAATTGCCGTTTCTCGTTTTGTCAGTTTTTTATCTTCCTCTTTATGGATAAGTCTCAAATTCTGAAAATCTAATTCATAACTCCCTAAAGAAATTATTCCCTCGTTTTCATCCTCATCCATTTCGTTGTTTGCTCTTCGCAAAATTGCTTTTATGCGCAACAAAAACTCTTCTCTATTAAAGGGTTTCGTGATGTAATCGTCTCCACCTGCTTTGAATCCTTTTACTTTGTCTTCTGGATTTGATTTAGCTGTTAAGAAAATAATAGGAATCTCCTTGTCTACTTTTCTTATATCTTCTGCAATTTCGTACCCATCTTTTTCGGGCAACATTACATCCAGTAGGCATACATCGTAGTTGTTTTTATTAAACTTTTGAAGCCCCTCTTTTCCATCTCTGCACAAATGTACTGTATATCCTTCCAGCGATAAAAAATCTTGAACCACGATTCCTAAATTAAAATCATCCTCGACTAATAATATGTTTCTTTTTTCCATTTTTTATTCTAATTTTTTGATGCCGGAAAGGTTAAAATAAATGTGCTTCCTTCTCCTATTTTGCTCTCAATTTCAATTTCTCCACCATGTTTTTCCATCATTTGTTTTACATAATAAAGTCCTAAACCAAAACCTTTTACATTATGCACGTCTCCAGTAGAAACTCGGTAAAACTTCTCAAATATTTCTTTACTCTCCTCTTTTTTTATTCCAATTCCGTTGTCTGTTATTTTTACTTCCAATTTTCCGCCCAAATCCTCAGTTGATACCATAATTCTTGGTTTCTTGGGAGAGTACTTGTTTGCATTATCAAACAAGTTATAAATAATATTAGTTATGTGAATAATATCTCCTTCGATATACATGTTTGATGCGTTAAGATGCGAAATAATGATTCCGCTTCTGTCTTGAATAGGTACACCAAAGGTGTTGATGCAGGTTTCAATTACTTCATGAATATCAATTCTCTCGAACCTTAATTTGATTACATCCTTATCTAATTTGGCAATTTGAAGCACCCTTTCTACTTGGTTTTCGAGTCGTTTGTTCTCCGTTTTAATAATNGATANATANCTATTGAGTCGCTCATTTTTATTGGTTTCTTCCGAATTTAACAAAACATCTGTTGATAATGAAATTGTGGAAATAGGTGTTTTTAATTCGTGGGTCATATTATTAATAAAATCATACGTGATTTTAGAAATTTTCTTTTGTTTTAAAATCCCGATTGCCAAATAAAATGTAAATAAACTGGCAATCACAATTACGAATGTAGCCAACATGAGCATGTAAGGCAAAGAAGATTTTTTTTCTGTTTCTGNTTTCTGTAAATCAGAAAAATAAACACCAAAGTAATACCCATCGTGTTCCCATTTTAATGGGAATTTTTGTTTGTTTTCTGTAGTAAATTGATCGAAAATAATAGAATCTGTAAAGCAATCGTAAATTCCAATTTGGTAAGAATTATCGATATAAAAAGTAGAAAACTCCTCCTCTATCAATTGTTTTAAAAAATCCTTTGGAATCGTGTCGTAAAAACTCACCACAAAATAATTCGGTTGAATCTGTTTTACTGGATCCAGGTAAATATTTGATTTTTCTTTATTGATCGAAATTAATTTATCTCTCACCTTGGTTAAAGCAAGAGTCACTTCAGTGTGGAAATTTTTGTATTCCAACTGTTTAATTTCTTCGACTATTTCTCTATTCTCATGCTCAATTTCCAGGGAATTTTTTACAATAAAGAATTGCGTAAAAATAAGCCCAACTAATACCGAAATAGAAAGTATGATAATTATTTTAGCCGTTGTTTTCATTCTCTGTTTAGTTCTTCTTCAAAAGCTGGTTTTATTTTTTTTCCATCCGTTTTTATTAACACGTCATTCCTAAAATTGTAAGTAACTAATATTTCACCTTTCTCATTATACCGAACCCATTTCCCCTCTTTTTTACCTAGAGAATAATTTCCTATCCATTTTTTATTTCCATTCACATGGTAATAAACATGCTTATTAATCGGTTTTCCGTTTTTGTAGTTTCCTTTAAAGTACAATTGATCCGTCATATAAAAATAAGTCCATTCTCCTTCTTTTTCTCCTTCCACAAATTTACCTTTCTCGGTGTGATCTCCCACTTCATAAAACCAAGATCCATCTTTCAATCCGTTGATGTATTCTCCTTTTGTTATTATTTTTCCTTCCTCATCGTATTCGATAAACTCCCCATTTTCTTTGCCTCTTCGGTAATATTCTTCTCGGTGAACCATCCCCAACGGATAATACCAAACCCATTTCCCGTTCAATTCTCCTTTTCTGAATTTTCCTTTTTGCTCAATTTTTCCTGTTGGATAATAGTAAAACCATTCATCTACTTGGTAATCGTCTTTGTATTTTCCATTAGCAATTACACTTTTTTCTTTGTTATAAAATTTCCATTTNCCTTGCTTCAATCCTTTTTTATCTATTATTCCCTCNGCAATTAATGTATCTTTTCTGAATATTTTGGTTACCAAAATATTGCCTTTTTTGTCGTATTCTTGNGTTATTCCTTGCCTCTGATCAAAATCATTTTTGGCAATCGTAAAATGAAGTTCGCCCGTAGAATAATACTCTTTATGAAATTGTACGAATTGTAAATCTTCTTCTGCTAATAAAATCTCTCCTTGATTAAATCGCTGCAGCTCATCCAATTCTCCGTTGTATTTATACAGCTTAAATAAGCCATTCTTTTGGCCATTCTTGTACTCGCCTTCCTCTCTTAATATTCCTTTGTCGGTAAATATTTTCCAAACTCCTTCTTTTTCTCCTTCTGCATTAAATCTGTTAATCTTTTCTCTTCTTACTAACTTTCCTTTGTTGTATTCGAATATTGATATAATCGTGGAATCTTGTCTGTATTCATAAGCACTTCCATGATAGTTTCCATCTAAATAATTGTACCTAAAATGAAGTTCCCTAGTTGGGTAAAACACTAATTTTTCTCCCTGGAGCGTATCTTTTCGGTAAGTAGAAGTGGATACTAAAATTCCCGAATCACCAAATTGAATAAATGGGCCATGTTTTTTATTTTTTTCGTAATTTACAATCTCTTTGATGTATTGATTCGAATAAAATTTCCAAATACCATCCAATAAAAAGTTTTTTCTATTTCCCTCAGATTTCATCGATCCGTTTAGGTTATAATTAAACCAATACCCATTAGGTTTTCCGTCTTTCAAAAAACCTTTGCTTGCTATATTTCCATTTTCGAAATAAAAAATATTAAATCCATTAGGGTTTGTTTCCTGAGAAAAAAAAACGAGCGGAAAAAAAATGGCCGCCAGCGAGANTTTGATATTTTCTGTGTTTATTTTCATTGATTTCGATTACCCAAAGATAAATTAAAATCCTCAATTTAATTTCTTTTCATCTTTCACCTTATTCTCTATTCATTATAAATAAATAGTTTTTAAACTTACTATGTTATTATTATTATAGGTGTTAATTCTGTGTACAAAAATCGAGAGAGATTGTAGGATTTTTCACTTATTAAAACTTATAAACAATTCACACACCCTGTAATTTTACCTCTTTATATATTACTTAATTAATTTAATTACAGAATGTTAATACTTATTCGATAACGAAATTAATTAACTAATATTGAAAGGAGTGAGTTTGGTTTTAACACACTCATTTGTTAATTAAATTTTAGAATTTACTCTATCTTTATCTATTGATAAAATGGGAATAAATAGAAAGTAAATAAATTAGGTTTTTAGATAATTTGTTCGTCTTGTAATATTATTTGAATTTATCCCATTACTTTTATGAGAAGCTATTAATACTATTTTTTCTTATACACGATTTTGATGTTTATAAGTGAAGATTACAACTAATTATAAATTAAGTATTTACAAACCTATAATAAATTGTTGTTAATAAGTGTAAATTCTATGTTAAGAAGGTATATAACAAACTAAAAAACAAATCATTACTATGAGAATTGCGTTAGGATCCGATCATGCTGGTTACGAATTAAAAGAGAAAATTAAGGAAGTTTTAAGAGAAAGAAATATTGGTTTTCAAGATTTTGGACCCTTTTCTGAAGAAAGTGTAGATTATCCAGATTTTGGTCACAAAGTAGGAGAATCTGTTGATAAGGCTGAGTTTGATCGAGGAATTACCATCTGTGGAAGTGGAAATGGAATAAACATGACTGTAAATAAATACAAGAATGTGAGAGCAGCCTTGTGTTGGACAAAAGAGATTTGCGAACTTGCCAGACAACATAACGATGCAAATGTATTATCTATTCCGGCCAGGTTTATTTCCGAGGAATTAGCATTAGAAATTGTATCCACTTACATTGATACTGATTTTGAAGGTGGAAGACATGAGAGAAGAGTAAATAAAATATAATGAAGATTCGAATTATGAAACAACTTATATATCTTTTAGGTATAATCCTACTCACTTCCTGTTCTTTGTTAAAACCAAAGTATAAGGTTAGCAAAAATAAATTTTCTCAACAATATGCCTCTACGATTACTCAGCAAGAACTAAAAACACACCTAGAAGTAATTGCATCTGATGAATACGAAGGAAGAGAAACTGGGAAAAAAGGCCAAAGAATGACGGCTGAATATTTAAGAAAAGAACTCGATAGTTATGGAGTTACTCCAGGAAATAATGGGGGTAACTTTCAATATTTTCCTTTATTAGAAACCAATAAACCGCAAGCTAATTTTTTGTTTCATAATAAAGATTTCCGGTATGCGAAGGAATTTTATTTCTATGCAACCATGGCAAAATTTGAGGCGTTTGATACAGAGGTATCCAATTTAGTGTCGGTAGAATACGGAATTGTAGAAGGAGAAAGAGATGATTATAAAAGTCTGGAAGTGGAAGGGAAAATAGTGGTAATTAAATTAGAATCTCCTTCCGAATTTAAACAATGGGATTGGAGAAAGAAGGTGAGATTTGCGGAAAGTAGAGGNGCTAAACAAGTGTTTTTTTCTAGTGCTAACTACCAAGAGAATTTAGAAAAGGNTCACCATTATTTAACTAAATCTTCCATGAGATTAGCAACAGATATAGTGAATAAAAAAAATCAATTTATTCCTTTCTATTTTTTATCAGACGAATTATTAAACGAGATTTATTTAATAGAAAAACCTGATTCAACTTTTTTGATTCGTCATCCACAATATGAAACAATTCAGTTTATGTACACAAAAAGCATGGAGAGAATTGAATCTTCCAATGTAGTTGGGTTGATAGAAGGAAGTGACCCA
>JGI26083J51738_10000075_pt1 | contig 42485 bp, 36 predicted proteins | sample SaaInl85LU_5_DNA_FD_51738 | JGI IMG/M metagenome (IMG submission 51738)
CGGCAGAGTGTCGTGGCTACGATGGCGCTCGGGGACGTGCGCCGCTACCTTTTCGCCTCGGACGCCACGGAAGGCTGCAGTGTGTCTCGTAAGTGTTTCCTGCTTTCCTGCCTTCCTTACTGATAATTACGTAAGCAGGGAGTCAGAATACTGAAATCAGGAGTCAGTAGTTTATCCTGAGGAACTTATAGACAGAGAGCTTCGCCAAATTGGCGAAGCGTATAATTTTGCAATCGGTTGATTGTGAATCCTGTATTCCGACTTCTGAATCCTGACTGCTTTCTTTAGGATGATGGATCGGTTCACTTACAGGGTAGTGCGGCCCGTTCTTGGTGCGCATGGACCCTTGCGAGGCACCTCCAACTTTCGTGCGGCGTGAGACACGCCTGCGCTACCGGATCAAACAATANTAGAAGTGGTATTAATCGTAATTTTACTCAATACGCTGTGTTAGAATGTTTAACTAATCTGTTAAAAAAATTCAGATGATGAGTGAGATGGCGGTTAGGATATCGCAGCGGCGTTGTGCTTCGTGATTTTTTGCGTGTGCTCTCAATTGAGTAGGCCGTCGCGGATGAGTAGTGCGTTGGGGTCTGGNGAGCGGTGCATGAAATCTTTGAAGAGTTGGGCGGGGTCTTGAGAGTTGCCNTTGGATAGGATGCTTTGGCGAAAGTCGCGGCCAGTTTGGGCGTTGAGGATACCTTCTTTTTGAAAGCGTGTGAAGGCATCGGCATCGAGGACTTCGGCCCATTTGTAGGAGTAGTAGCCTGCGGCGTATCCAGTCGGACTACTGAAGAGGTGGCTAAAGTTGAAGACGTTTGATTGGGGTTCTGTCTTGTATTTGGGGATGTAGCCTTCGAGTTTTGCTTTAATAAAGCTGTCGAGGTCGGATTTGTCTGAGTCGGGCCAGTTAATGTGTAGCTCGAGGTCCATCTTACCCATGGAGAGTTGGCGTGTGTTGGCGCTGGCTTTCATGTAGTTGCGCGCAGCGATCATTTTATCAAATAGGTCTTGGGGGATGGGTTCACCGGTTTCGTGGTGACGCGCGAAGAGGTCGAGGCTTTCGCGCTCCCAGCACCAGTTTTCCATGATTTGTGAGGGGAGTTCGACAAAGTCCCATGGGACATTGACGCCGTTGAGAGATTTGACTTCGACTTCGCCACAGAGGTGGTGGAGTAGGTGTCCGAATTCGTGAAAGATGGTTTCGACTTCGCGATGGTTTAAGAGTGCGGGTTGATCGCCGATAGATGGGGTCAGGTTTCCGCAGATGAGTCCTAGGTGTGGGGTGCGGGGGCCGACGCTTGAATCGCGATTTCCGGTGATGAAGTAGTTCATCCATGCGCCGCCACGTTTGGATTCACGAGGATGCCAATCTGCGTAGAAAGAGCCGAGTTGTTCGTTGGTTTCGGAATCGAAAAGGTCGTAGTAGTTGACTTCGGGGTGCCAAACTTCAGGCAAGTTTTCTGGGTTTTCGGTGGGGCTTTCTGGGGCGTTGTAATGCGTGGCACGTGCTTCGATGCGAAGCCCGAAAATTTGTTGTGCGATATCGAACATGCCGCTGATCACTCGGTTTATCGGGAAGTAGGGGCGCAGGGCTTCTTCGTCGAAATCGTAGTTTGCTTTGCGTTGTTGTTCTGCCCAATAGCCGATTTCCCACGGTTCGAGTGGCTCGATTGTTTGCTCGGAGGCTTTGGCTTTGTAGCTGCGCAAAGTGGCTACTTCATCGTCGAATGCGCCTTTGATTTTTTCAAAGATGGCTTCGCCAAATTTGAGTGCTGCGCTGCCAGAGGCTGCCATGCGGCGCTCGGTAACATGGTCGGCGAAGTTGGCTTGTCCGACGAGTTGTGCAAATTCGTGGCGTAAGTCGAGGATCTCGCGCACGAGCTCGCGATTGTTGTGGGGCTCATTGCGGCCAATCGCTGCGAATGCCTGCCATACTTCTTTGCGTAATGCGTCGTTTTCGGCGTAGGTCATGACTGCGATGTATGAAGGCGCTTGGAGTGTGAAGCGCCAAGCTTGGTCGTGACCTTTCTGTGTTGCGCTTTGCTTGGCGGCATCAAGTGCGGACTGTGGTAGACCCGCTAGTTCGGATGCATCGGTGATGATTTTTTCCCAAGCATTGGTGGCATCGAGGCAGTTTTCAGAATATTTTTGCGTGAGTTCTGCGAGGCGGCTTTGTAGCTCACCTGCGCGCTTCTTTTGTTCGGGTGGGAGGTCGGCACCTTGCTCACGGAAATCCATGAGTGTTTCCTTTAAGTAGCGTTGCTTCGTTGTGGAGAGTGTCTGTGCAGCATCGCTTTCGCCAAATGCCTTGAGTGTATTCCAAAGGTTTTGATTGAGTGGTATGCTGGAGTAAAACTCAGAGACTTTGGGGAGCATTTTATTGTGTGCATCGCGCAATTCGGAGCTGTTGCAGACGGAATCTAAATGGCTGATGAGCCCCCATGCGCGGTTGAGCGCTTCGAGACCATCATCTAGGGCGACGATTGTATTTTGATAGCTCAAGGCTTCGTTCGACTGGGCTAGGGCTGCAACCGCATCGACCGATGACTTGGCATCGTTGAGTGCTTTCGTGATATCGGTTTCGATATGCTCAGGTGTGAGTGTGGACCAGCGGATGTGGAAGTCTTTTGTGAGAAATGGGTGCATGGGATGAGAGGAAGTTAAATTGAAAATTAGTAAAACTGAAAAGTTGGAATGAAGGCGGTCTTAGGTCGAACCTTGAATCATTTTGTTTTGCGATTGAGTGCAACTTTCGGCACGACTGGTTCTATGCAATCACAGAAAGCAATTCGACATCACTCATTTGGCAAACCTGAGGAGGTGTTAGTGTTGGAGACGGTTCCTTTGCTTGAGCCAAAGGCTGGTGAAGTTAGGGTGCGTTTATTGATGGCAGCGATCAATCCATCGGACCGCGGTATGATGGGTGGTAGTTATGGAAAGCTTCGAGAGTTGCCAGCCATTGCTGGTCGAGAAGGCGTGGGGGTGATTGATCTTTTGGGTGCTGGTGTGAGTGGTTTATCGGTGGGTATGCATGTGCGCTTCTCCGAGAAGCAAGGCGCTTGGTGTGAATATGCCTGTATGCCTGCCTCTGAGGTGTTTGTCGTGCCTCGCGATGTGCCAGTTGAGCAGGCAGCAATTTCATTTATTAATCCACCGACTGCTTATTGTTTGCTGAAGCATGTTGTGGATTTAGAGCCTGGGTCTTGGGTGGTCCAAAATGCAGGTAATTCAGCAGTGGGTCTTTCGGTGGTTCAGATGGCGAAAGCTTTCGGCTATAAGACCATCAGCCAAGTGCGTCGTGAGTCACTTGCGGCACCTTTGAAGGCAATGGGGGCGGATCATGTGGTGGTTGAGGGCAGTGGCTGGGNCAAGCAAGTCAATGATTTGACTGGTGGTGNGCCGATACGTTTGGCTTTAAACTCAGTAGGTGGGGACAGTGCGATCGATCAAATCAAGGCGCTTGGCGAGGGCGGCACTCAGGTGACCTTTGGTGGCATGGTCGGCGATCTGGTGCGTTTTCCGACACGTTTTTTAATTTTCAATGATGTGCGTTTGGTTGGTTTTTGGTGGGATCAGTGGTCGCAAAGTCGTGGCCCTGAAGCGGTGCGATCGGTGATGGATGCGGTCTATGAAATGATGCGTGAGGGGAGCCTTCGCTTGCCGATTGAGCGCACCTATACGTTCAATGAATATAGCGCGGCGCTGGCGCATGATTCATTGCCGCGCTTAGGTAAGGTTTTGCTGCGTCCTAGTTGAGCGATCGTCACGCTGTGGATCTTCTCGTTCGGGATGCAATTCGNTTGCGGGTCGGCTGAAGAGAGCGCATCATTTAGCGGTGCTGCNTGTTACATTAGATGCTGCTGGTAGTATGGATGTTTATAGNCAGCGAAATCGTAGGAGCGGAGCGAGTCATAGTGATCTTGGCGCACTAGAGTTGATTCTATTTTGTTTGGTATTTTCGATCACTCAAGGCTTCGCNTTGATGGGCTTGGGGGCTGCTGGATTTGCGGGTNACTTGCTTTTACCGTTGGCTTTGGGTGTGGCTGTCTTGGGTGGATTGCGTTTACGCATGCGCGGGGCGATTGCAGTGACAGTGGTGACGTGTTTGTTGGCACTTATTTTTTCGATTTTTGATATTGGGCCCTTTCGCTCTGGACTGATGACGTATCCACCCAGATGATCGAGATCGTGTGCATGCTGCCTATCGTGATTATTTTGAAGACGCCGGAGAGTCTGTTCGTATTGATTATCGGATACGCAAAGGAGCCGAAGGCTTCATCTGGGTTCAAGACTACGTGAGTGTGGTGGAACGCCTCGATGATGGTTCAATTAAGCGTATAATTGGGACGCTGCAGGATGTCACCGAGCTTAAGCAGGNTGAGATTGAACTCCGACATGCGAAGGAGGAGGCCGAGATGGCGAGTGAGGCAAAGGGGGAGTTTATAGCGACGATCTCGCACGAGATACGCACGCCCCTCGATGCCATTATTGGGCTTTCAAGCTTTTTAGCTGATTCAGAGCTCGATGAAGATCAGTTGGATCTCGCTCAGACGGTTAACGATAGCGGTAACAGTTTGCTGGTTTTAGTGAATGAAATTTTGGACTTTTCTAAGGTTAATTCGGGCCGAATTGATTTAGAGGTGCAAGAGTATCCCTTGCATCTGTGTTTTAAAGAATGCTTAAAGTTGTTTAAAGTTCGAGTAGACGAGAAAGCGATCAAGCTCGATTTAAACATTGATCGTGAGCTGCCAGAATTTGCGCTCGGCGACATGGAGCGGTTGCGACAAGTGGTCCAGAATCTTTTGTCGAACGCCTTGAAGTTTACAGATTCAGGAGAGGTAGAAATTCGTGTTAATCGAGTTAAACTGGAGGCATTACCAGAAGCTCATCGGCCAGATCCGATGTTGAAAGTAGGCTATTTGGATGGGGGTGAATGCGCCTATCTCAAGGTGTCTGTTCGAGATACTGGAATTGGTATCCCTGAGGAGCGATTACATGTCTTGTTTCGCGCATTCAGTCAGGTGGATGCGTCTACAACCCGTAAGTATGGTGGCACTGGGCTCGGCCTCGCGATCTCGAAGCGATTAGTGAATGCCATGGGGGGAACGATATGGCTGGAAAGCACCGAGGGGGAGGGGACGACTTTTAATTTTACGGTTCGCACTGAATTTATAGCTGAGGATACAGCCTTCGCAAGCTTGACACCGAATCCATTTGAGAGAGTCGATCAAATCGCCAATCAGCATCCGTGCGATATTGTCGTAGCAGGCTCGAAGGAGGCGACTCGGCACTTATTCTATGCTTGTCGGAAATTGGGCTACATTCCTCACGAGTGTCCCGACTTTGATCTAAGCACAGGTGCTTTCATGCGGCGTCACTACGACATTATCTTTATCTGTATGGAGGATGAGTCTCGAGCTTTGGAGTTGTGTCGCCAGATCAGTAATAACATCGCGATCAAAAAAAACCGCATCTATCATCGGCTATGCGCCAAGGGATCGAGCGGTTTCGATAGAAATGTGTAAACTATCTGGCTTTCACGACGTCATTCATGCGCCGATTCGACCGCTTGCATTATCTCGGCTTATTCAGTCTGTGCGAGGTAGGCGCGGTTGATTGCACTTACCAAGGCTTTAAGCCCTGCGAGCTCGATGCTGCCGTCGATTCCACAGCCAAAAGCTGGCATGCCATCCTCTTGTTTGATTTGAATATAGGCGGCTGCTTGAGTTTTTGATCCGCTGCCAATCGAGTGTTGACGGTAATCAATGAGTGTGAAGTTCTTCCAACCTTTTTGCTCAAGGGCATCCACAAATGCACTAATAGGGCCATTACCAATACCAGTGATTTCACTGGCTTCCCCCTTGTATCGAATGGCGGCCTCAACTTTGACTTCGCCCGTTTTGGAAAAGTCTTCACGGGTGATTGACACGATCTCGAGTGGCTCCTTCACGTTTACGTATTCGCGCTGGAATACATCGTGCACTTCGTTGGGTAAAAGTTCGCGGCTGCCTGTATCAGCGGCATTGTTGACGACTGTGCCCACTTCTGGGTGCATTGCCTTGGGTAGATCTAAACCGTAGTCGCGGTCCAAAATATAGGCGACGCCACCTTTACCGCTTTGGCTGTTGATACGAATGATTGCTTCGTAATCGCGCCCGATGTCCTCGGGGTCGATTAAAAGGTAGGGCACTTCCCAGCGAGTCGTATCGGAGGTGTCTTTTGCGCGTAGGTCCATGCCTTTTTTAATCGCATCCTGGTGTGATCCTGAGAATGCGGTGAAGACGAGATCGCCAGCGTAGGGGTGGCGATCGTGCACAGACATGCGAGTTGCGCGCTCGTAAACCGAACGAATGTGTGATAAGTTACTAAAATCAAGCAAAGGGTCGACACCCTGTGTGTATTGATTGAGCGCGACCGTCACAATGTCGAGGTTTCCCGTGCGCTCACCGTTGCCGAAAAGCGTGCCTTCGACTCGGTCTGCTCCGGCCATGAGCCCCAATTCAGTGGCGGCGACGCCTGTGCCGCGATCATTGTGAGTATGTAAACTGATGATTGCCTTATTGCGCTCTTTTAAGTTGCGGCAGAACCATTCGATTTGATCGGCATGCACGTTGGGGGTTGCGACTTCGACAGTTGCTGGCAAATTTAGGATGATCTTAGCATCTTCGGTGGGTTGCCATTCTGCCATGACCGCTTCGCAGACCTCTAGGGCATAATCGACTTCGGTATCGGAGAAACTCTCCGGTGAATATTGTAGGCGGACGTGTGTGTCTGGAATGCTCGCAACTAGGCTTTTTACTAAGCGGGTGCCCTCGACGGCGATGTCTTTGATTTCTTCCTTGGTTTTATTGAAGGTCACGCGGCGTTGCAGTGGCGAGGTCGAGTTNTATAGGTGCACGATGGCTTTTGAGACGCCTTCAAGGCTTTCAAAAGTGCGTCGTATTAAATGCTCACGCGCTTGCACTAAGACCTGCAAGGTGACGTCTTGAGGTATCCGGTTTTCCTCAANAAGGCGGCGAATGAAATTAAACTCAGTATCGCTTGCAGACGGAAATCCGACCTCAATTTCTTTAAACCCGATTTCGACGAGGAGTTGAAAGAGTTCGAGTTTCTCATCCACGTTCATGGGTGTCGCGAGGGCTTGGTTGCCATCGCGCAAGTCAACGCTCGCCCAAATTGGCGGATGCTCGATCACCTTGTCCGGCCAAGTTCGGTCGGTTAAAGGTATGGTTTTAAAGGGAATGTATTTGGTGATGTTGCCTGTTTGCATAGTCATCGTGGATCAATCGGTTCAATATAGTTGTGTGGTTTTACCTAAATGCCAAAGCGAAACTGACTTTACAGCTTTGAACACTCGCTCGTATGAGCAGATGGCGGGCTTTGGTGCTGCAGTTCGTTTATTTCAAGTCCCACAGGGGGAGTGGTTCGTTGAGTCGCCCTAGTAGGCTCGCATGAGTGCCGATAGTGGTTTGCATCGTGTAGGAGCATTCATTGAGTGCATCTACTGTCAAGAGTCTGCTCATTCTAGTATTCAGTCGAGTCACATACGCAGCTTATGAAAGCTGAATTGAGACTTGTTTGTCTGGGTGAAAGTCCTCATTTTTAGACGAGTGTCAGAAATGAAAGCAGTTTTGAAGGGCCGCACAATTATTCTTGGGGTGACTGGATCGATCGCTGCGTTCAAGGCTGCCGACATTACGAGTCGCTTAACAGAGCTCGGCGCTCAGGTGTTCCCTGTGATGACTAAGGGGGCCTGTAGCTTCATCCAGCCACTGACTTTGCAGACGCTTGCACGCCAGCCAGTCAGTTCAGACCTCTGGAATGAGGGCGAAGCTTGGCAACCGGGGCACATCGAGTTGGCAGACCAGGCGGATCTNTTGTTGGTGGCACCAGCCACGGCGCACTGCATCGCGCAGTTTGCGCATGGCCTTGCAGCAGATTTGTTGACTTCGATTCATTTGGCGACACCCGCGCCGGTGATGATCGCGCCAGCAATGAACGGTAAGATGCTNGCCCATGCCGCAACCCAAGCCAATTTGGCTGTATTGCGTGAGCGTGGTTACCATTTTATCGAGCCCGATACGGGGATGCTGGCCTGCGGCTACGAGGGGCCGGGCAAATTAGCTGCTGTCGAGCGCATCGTGGATACCGTCGTGAATTTCTTAGGCTGATGTGAAAATCGGATGGATAACGAAGAGCCGCAGTCAAAGCCGCCGAGCGCTGATTATAAAAATGAACCTGCGAAGGATCGCATCATGGAAGCAGGGGAAAGTTTTGGTAACTTTCGAGTGGTTAAGTGTTTAACCGCTGGCTTGATTGCGAATTACTACCACATGCAGCATGTGCGTGACTTGAGTGATGTTACCGTTGGTATTTTTCATTCTCGCACGGTTGAAGATGGCCGCTTCTTGAAGCGCTTACAGAGCCTGCAAAAGACGCTAGAGAATTTTGATCATGAGAGCATTCCCAAGATAAAAGATAGCGGATTGATTAACGGGCGTCATTGTATTTTTCTAGAGCCCGTAAGAGGGCAGCCATTAAGCCAGTATTTCGAAACGCATGGCCAACCAGGTGAGCAAGGCTTAGATACGAATACGTGCACGCGTGTGATGGCTCAACTACTGGGTNTGCTCGGTTATGCNCATTCAAAAGGACTGGATCATCGTGATTTAGAATCGGATCTAATCTTCATTCAAGAGGATGGTTCTTTGCAAATTTTAGGTGTGGGCATTAAGCTGACTCTAGGTGTGGAATTGTTTGAGTCGATTGTCTCCGCTTCTGTTTCACCTCTTGTTTCCAATAAGTCTATCGGGCGCCTGAACTCTTTCGATGTCATGAGCCCAGAGTATAAGGCGGGGCAAAGTGAAGATTCACGAGTCGATGTCTTTGCCGTCGGCATGATCGGGTATTGGCTGGTGACCGGGCATAAGGCGGGTATCACGACATACCATGAGGTGAGCACTCATGTTGAAGGCCTCTCGGAAGGTTGGGATATATTTTTTCGCAACTGTATCGCGCGTGAATCGGATGCGCGGTATCGATCCTGCAAGATTGCCTTGCTGGGGATCAGAGATGTCGNGCCTGATGGCGCTGTAGAGGCCGAAAGCTTTGTNCAGCGACAGATAGATCGAATTCTAGCTCCCAAAAAAAATACAGAGGATGGTGCCTCGCGTGCGCGTGTATTTAGGTTGTGCTTGATTGGCTTAGTTGGGGTGTCTTTGACGGCATTGGCCGCTTATTTTATGCGTGTTTCGTTTACCGAATCTGAGGAATACTCCAGAAATATTGCGCAGCAAGTCGTGGGCACCGAAACTCCGAATTTCGTCGTTTCGGTGAAACCTTCAGTAGCCAAGATACAGTTTGTGGATTTTGGTGAGAAATTTGTTTCGAATAATGGTGTGATCCGTCTGAGGGTCCAAGCAGGTAAATATGATTTAGCNATCACTGCACCCCACCATAATAACAAGCGCGTAAACATTACCATTCCAGAGGGGAAGCTTGAACCGGTGAATTTGGACGTCGAACTACAGCCCGCATGGGCGGATATCAAAGTTTCTTCTGAGCCCAATGCAACCATCTCCGTCATCGACGAACGTGGTGGGGAGGTCGAGCNCGGTGTGACTAATAGCGAGGGTATTTTCTTTCTCAAGAAGGGTATTTTTGCAGGCACCTATCAAATCCTAGTAGATAAGGAGGGTTATGCNTCGCATATTATAAACGACCAAGAAATCGCTTTCGGAGAAATCACTGAGTTGAAAGTGGAGCTGATGCCTTTGCCGACGAGCTTGCAGATTCATACGCAGCCAGAAGGTGCACGTATTCTAGTGAATGATGAGCCCGTAGGTGTGACACCGCTGACCTTGGAATCGATTGAGCCGGGTAAAGAACACTTAATTGTTGCGCACTTAGACGGCTGCCGGTCGCTGGGTCGCCGTGTTGAGGTGAGCGCAGGGCAACAACTGGAGCTTGATTTTGGAGAGCTGGCGCCACGATCTGGAACACTGGCATTTGACGTTTCGTTTCTTGGAGTTGCAGAGGATCAAGTTGAGGCGCTGATTAAGGACTTAAGTGTTGAGCTCAATGGTGATTTGATGCCTTACGCGGATGGTGTTTTTGAGGGGATTAATGAAGGTTTGGTGCAAGTGCGTTTGATACATCCGCTCTACATCTCGGNGGCACATACGATAAATGTCGCCGATTCGCAGAAGATGCGGGTAAACGCTCAACTCTCGCCNCGACCAGGTATGTTGGAGCTTGTCATTCCGAAGGCGATGAGCGCTTCCTTGCGAGTGGATGGAAAGTTGGTTGAGCTTGTGGATGGTCGAGTCGGTATCATAGCAGGTCAGGCCGTTCAGCTAGAGCTGAGTATTCAAAATCATTTAACGATGACTCGTGAAGTGACATTAGACCCCAATGAGCATTTTGTATGGGAGGTCGAACCCGTTGCGATACCGGGCCCGCAAGCGGGCAAATCCTGGACCATTCCCTATCTGGGGCATGCCTTTGTTTGGGTGCCAGCGGGGGTGTTTACGTGGGGCAGTCTGCCGGTCGAATCAGGTCGTTTACCGAATGAGGGGCCGCAGACTGAAGTGCGTTTTACGCAAGGTTTTTGGGTGGCTACTCATGAGGTGACGCAAGCGAAATTCGTTGAGATCATGGGGCATAACCCATCGAATTTTGTCGGTTTGCAAAAGCCTGTGGAGAGTGTCACATGGGCGGAGGCGAAGCAGTTTTGCCAATTGTTAANACAATTNGAGAAGGATGCTGGTCGCCTGCCCGAAGGATACATCTATCGATTACCTACTGAAGCAGAATGGGAATATGTCGCACGCGCAGAGACTGAAACGGCCTTCTCATTTGGCGCTGAGGCAGATCTCACGCATGGTAATTTTCGCGGGGTCTATCCGATTAGCCGTGTTGAATCGGCCACCACTGCGAATCATTATGGCACATTGCCTGTTGGATCATACAAGCCGAACGCCTTTGGTCTGTATGATGTACATGGTAATGTGCAGGAGTGGACACTAGATTTTTACAATGGCCGACTTCCCGGATGTCAATTGGCTGATCCAGCTCCCAGAGCTGACGGGTCTCGCATCGCCGTGAAGGGAGGCAGTTGGGAAGACTTTGCCACAGCAGTGCGTTCGGCTATTCGGCAAGATGTGAGCCCAGAGACGCGGACGAGTGCCTTGGGTTTTCGTATCGTTCTCGCGCCATTGAAGTAGCCCAAACCCCTCTACTTTTTATGGGGGGAGTGGCACTTTTAGTTCTGCTTTGTCAGATAAGTAAGCCTGTCGTCACTTTTTGCTGTTTTTTGATGGCATGGGCTGGCGATAGCTGTATTTTTCTCCGTTTTCCCAAATTACAGATATCATGGAGAACATCCCCAACGTATTAGCTACTCGTTACGCATCCAAGCAGATGCGTTCGGTTTGGAGCGCATCAGGCCGTATCGCACTTGAGCGTGATTACTGGATCGCCGTTTTACGCGCCCAGAAAGACCTCGGTCTTGACATTCCACAAGAGGCAATCGATGCCTACGAGCGCGTCAAAGGCACGATTAACTTGGATTCGATCAACGAACGTGAAGCGATTACTCGTCACGACGTGAAGGCACGTATCGAAGAGTTTTGCGCTCTTGCAGGTCATGAGCACATTCACAAAGGGCTGACTAGTCGTGATTTGACTGAAAACGTCGAGCAGCTCCAAATTATACAAGCGCTTGAGATCGTTCGCACGAAGGCAATCGCCGCATTGCTCAAGCTCTCTGAGCGCGCGGAGCAGTGGAAAGATTTGGTCATCACCGCACGCACACACAATGTGCCAGCGCAACCGACTACCTTTGGTAAGCGTCTCGCTATGTTCGGTGAAGATCTATTGATCGCGGTGCGTGAGCTTGACCGTGTGATCAATAACTATCCAGTTCGTGGGCTCAAAGGCCCTGTAGGCACTCAGATGGATTTGCTGACACTCTTTGGTGGTGATGCCGAGAAAGTTGCCTCGCTTGAAGATCGCATTCTGGATCATCTTGGTGTGGGCGCGTCGCTCGATACTGTCGGGCAAGTGTATCCACGAGGCCTTGATTTTGAGGTGGTTTCCGTATTTGTTCGCCTAGCGTCCGGACCATCCAGTTTTGCGAAGACCTTGCGTATTATGGCAGGCCATGAGCTTGCCAGTGAAGGTTTTGCGAAGGGGCAAGTGGGTTCGTCAGCGATGCCACACAAAATGAACAGCCGTAGCTGTGAGCGATTGAATGGCTTTGCTGCGATCCTCAAAGGACACCTCACTATGGCTGCTGAACTCAGTGGCGATCAATGGAATGAAGGCGATGTGTCTTGCTCGGTCGTGCGCCGCGTTTTCCTACCTGACAGCTTCTTTGCGATCGATGGTTTGATTGATACATTCCTGACTATCTTGAATCAAATGGAAGTGTATCCAGCAGTGATTGATCAAGAAAATCAACGATATGGCCCATTCCTCGCCACCACTACCGTGCTCATGGAGGCAGTTAAAGCTGGAGCAGGCCGTGAAGAAGCTCATGAAGCCATTAAAGAGCATGCGGTTCAAGTGGTTCGTGACCTCCGCGCAGGCGAGATCACTCACAACGATTTGGCGAATCGCTTAGCTGCCGATTCTCGCTTAGGTTTGCCGCTCGATGAGCTTTCCGCTGTGATGGCAAGAGCGCAAGCGATGACGGGTCTGGCAAAGACGCAGGTCGAAAATTTCTGTGCCGCCGTTCGCGAGGATGCGCAGAATTTTCCCGCAGCCGCAGACTATCAACCTGGGGCAATTCTTTAAGTATTGCGTTCAGCAACGCTCAAATTACACAGACACTGAATTCCCCCAATTTTTATAGTTAACTAATATATATTATGTCCGAAGAACTCGAAGGAAATTGCCTCGTCGCCCAATCTGGCGGCCCAACATCTGTAATTAACGCCAGCCTTTCCGGTATGGTTGCTGAAGCGCTCAATCATGAGTGTATCGAAGAAATCTATGGCGGCCTCAATGGTGTGCTAGGGATCTTGAACGAGCAACTTATCGATCTCGCAGCAGAGTCTCAGCAAAACATCCGTGGCCTTCGTTACACACCAGGTGCCGCGCTGGGCACATGCCGTTACAAGCTCAAGAAGCAGGCTGATTTTGACCGCGTGCTCGAAGTGTTTGAGGCGCACAATATTCGCTACTTTTTCTACGCAGGCGGTAACGATTCTCAAGACACTGCTGATAAGATCTCTAAGCTTGCCCAAGAACGAGGCTATGCGCTACGCGTGATTGGTATTCCAAAAACGATTGATAACGATTTGGTCACTACAGACCATACTCCAGGCTATGGTTCTGTGATCAAATACATTGCCACGACAGTTAAGGAGATTGCTGCGGATAACGCAGGCATGGGGCAACACGACCTAGTGCAAATCATTGAAGTGATGGGGCGTAGCGCTGGTTGGATTGCAGCAGGAGCTGCACTTGCAAAACGCCGCGATGATCCAAATGCTGCGCCACACTTGATTTATCTTCCAGAAGTCGCATTCTCGGCTGAGAAATTTATCTCTGACGTGCAGCATGTCCTTCAGAAGGAGAAATACTGTGTGGTTGTCGTCGGTGAAGGTCTTGTCGATGCCGATGGTAACTACATTTCGACGGACGGTGCAGCAGCAGATGCATTCGGACACTCTCAACTCGGTGGTGCTGGTGAATACCTACGTGGCCTCGCAGAAGAAGCACTTCAGGTGAAGGCACGCTCTGTAAAGCTCGGAATGGCTCAGCGCGCGGCCGTTCATTGTTCATCACAAGCGGACAACGACGAGGCGTATCTTGCAGGCCAAGCTGCGGTTCAAGCTGCGGTAGCAGGTGAGACGGATAAAATGGTGACACTCCTTCGCGGTGAAGGCGACGGTTATACATGCGAGACAGGTCTTGCAGATCTTTCGGAGATCGCCAACGGAGTGAAAAAGCTTCCTGAGAGCTGGATCAACGAAGACGGCGTGAGCATGAACTACAATTTCTACAAGTATGCATTACCTCTCATCCAAGGTGAGGTGCAAGTGCCTTACGAGAATGGTGTGCCAGCTTTGATTAAGCTCAATATGGAGAAGGTTGATCGCAAGCTCGGCGCCTACTCATTTGAATAAGCTGTAGCGATTCATCGTTTTTCAAAGTCCGGTCGCCGCACATGCGAGGCCGGATTTTTTGTGTCTAGCAGATTGCGCCTAGAGCACCGCATCAATTGCTTGAATCGCCGCCCCGAAGCGTTCGGTCTGATTGCCGCTAATCACGACGTAGGGTAGCTCAAGTTTGTCTAAGCTCGTCATGAACACTTTGTGCAATTCAGCGCGCACCTGCGGTCCTTCGCGTTGACCGAGGTCGGGGATCCAAGGTATGTCCGGCATGCAGAGTAAATATAGGGTGTAGTCTCGCTCGAGGAAGCGTTCATTCACCCAGTCTAATGTCTTTCCGAAGTAATGGTTCGCATACAGGATTGAGGAGAGGATGTTCGTGTCGTGCAGCACGAAGCGTTTTGCCTGTTTTGCACCGTTGTCTTCGGTGTTGAATTGTCCCTGTGCGATACGCGTGAGATCGGATTCGTTTAATTCACGATCTAAGCCATCGACATAGGCTCGCACATACTCGGGGGTCCACGGTTCGCCGTAGTAGCCTGAGAGTGCGGCGGCCAAGGTGCTTTTGCCGGTCGATTCGGCGCCGGTTAAAACGATGCGTTTCATGTTTGGAGGGATGCGCTCTCACGCGTTCGTATCGTATGTCGCCATTCGATCCAGCCTTTGATCGCAAGAATAATGAAGATCGTAAATAAACCAACGCTGACATAGTAGCCCTGCAGGCCCCATAGGTAAATGTAAACGGTGTCGGCGCAGATCCAACAGATCCAGTTTTCGATATACTTACGACTGAGCATCCACTGTGCGGTAAAAGCACAACTAGTCGCAAAGGCGTCTAAGTAGGGGAGGAATGCCTCAGTATAGGTATTGAGCACCCAGCCGAGCGTGACGGTGACTGTGCCGACAAAAAGGATGACTCGGTAGAGGAGGCTCCTCGGCAGGTGTCCGATCTGGCTGACTGTGTCGACGACCTTTGTCGATTCTGTCCAGCTCAGCCAACCATAAATCGAGATGACAATAAATATGGAATTCATTAGCAAGGCCGCAAAGAGGCCTGCTTCAAAGCTCAGATACACGTAAGCAGAGTAGCAAACGATGAAGAGCATCCATGCGATGGTCTTCTCCTTTATGCTGAGGTATACGCCAACGACGCCAGCAACTGTGCCGAGCCATTCGATCCAGCTGGTCGCGATGATTTGTAGCCAGATCGAGTCAAGCATCTCTTCGGTGGCGGTGAGCTGCCGCAGTTTTAATCTGCGTCGTAGATGACTGCCCGTTCCCAGAGATCCTTATTCTTAAGGAATTCGATATGGATAGGGTCGAGTTGATAGGCGTCGTGTGTAGCTACATCCTTGAGCACGACTGTCAGACAGTAGTCATAGCTTGTGTCGATCACTGGACGCTCTGCAGTCGCTGCTGGTGTGCCAACATAAACGGCTTCGGCGTGCTGAATCGCTTTCATCGATTCAAGGCCTTCAGTGAATCCCTTGAGTTGATCTTCAGTGATATCTTTTCTAAGCCAAAATAATACAGTGTGTATGAGCATAAGGATGTTGATTAGAGGTTATAGGACTTCCGAGATGATGGCGCGTAATTGTCCGTGATCAGTCGCGACAGAGAGATCCGGGCGCTCGTTGATCAAACGTTCGGGCGGGCAAAAAAGTGACTTGTGGTCCGCGCAATCGATCATACTGAGATCATTGTAGGAATCGCCTGCTGCAAAAGTATCGAAGTTGAGTGCCTTGAATGCTTCGACTGCCTTGCGTTTATGATCCGGGAGGCGCAGCTTGTAGTCGGCGATGCGGCCGGTCTCATCAATCACGAGGTCGTGGCAGAAAAGCGTCGGGTGGTCGAGTTTGGCCATGAGCGGGCCCGCAAATTGACTAAAGGTGTCGGAAAGGATGACCAGTCGTGTCTGCGACTTTACCCAAGCGACAAATTCTTGCGCGCCAGGTAAGGGATCAAGTGTGCCGATGACCTCTTCAATATCGGAAAGCTTGAAACCTTCTTTATCCAGAATATCAAGGCGGTAGCGCATCAAAGTGTCGTAGCAGGGCTCGTCACGAGTCGTGCGTTTAAGGGCTTCGATTCCAGTTTTTTCGGCGAAGGCAATCCAGATTTCAGGGATAAGGACACCCTCTAGGTCGAGACAAACGATATTCATGCTTTCTAGACCGCGAGAATCATAGGCAGAGTCAATCTCATTCATATCTGAAACCTTTTTTGAGAAACGGTTGTGAATGGCCATAATCGCGATCAGGTTTTGCAAATCAGCATCGTAGCTCAAAGCATAAGCTTTGGGTCCAGCAGAATCGTAGCCGAAAGCGGAAGCTTTTGGTCCAGCGAGTGGGCTGAGATGACTGTCCACCGAATCGTCACCGATGGGGGTTGTCGGCCTTACCTTGCTTCGGTTCAGCTACAGCTGAAGAAGGCGTGATATTATTTTCCCTTGCTCGCACTGCCTGGAGGAAATTCAGCCAAGATGCTGCTGACGATCAGTCGGACTTCTTCCTCGGACGGGGCGCTCCAACCTAAGCGTTTTGTATGGGCGCCACGCCAAACGAGTTCTTTATCATCGTTATCGATGATATCGATGATAAATGTGCCTTCTTCGTATTGATCCACGTCGATGCGTGAATAGCCACCATAGCCCATGTAGGGATAGCGCCGGAATGCTGTCGGTCCGACGCCTAGGTCATTAATCTCAGTTTTTGTTTTTGTGAGTGTGCTGAAAGTCACTCGGAAGTCATGCTTGCCGCAATTCTGCTGAAAGCCTTTTGCCTGTAGCTCTCGGCCAATCGCCCTTTCGATACGTCGATCGACGATCGGGCTTAGAACCACATCCTGATAATTCGTGCGTATTTCTCTCGAATCGATAACGAAGCATTTGTAGCTGCCGAATTTGGTGGCAGCTGCACGGTCATAGTCGACAGTCGTGTTCGTGGCACAGCCACTGAGTGAAATCAGGATGCCAGTGAGAACGGGGATATGCAAAAGACGCATGCTCATAGGTAGAATCATGCGTCTTTGTGTGCGAAATGCAACTGTGATGAGTGTTCTTAGAAAGGTGGCTCTTCGTCGAGCACTTCGTCGCCTGGATCGAAGGGAGGTGGCTCGTCGTCGCTGCGAGGTGCGGAGCCTGCGGCTTCGACCTTCCATGCGGCGAGATTGATGAAGTATTTGCCCTGCCATTCACGGCCATTGATGTCGAAAGTGACTTTGACTTGATCGCCCTTGTTGAGACGGTTGACGAGCTCAACTTTATCCTTCAAGCATTCAAATTTGATGTCTTGAGGGAATTTGTCGGCAGTAGAAGTCACCACAAACTCGCGCTTATTAAAGCCACTCGCAAAGGTCTGCTCTTCAAAGATTTCTTTTACAGTTCCAGATAGTTCATACATGTAGGGAGTCAAGCTGTGCCAGCTTCGAGAGGCAAAACATTTTTATTGAAATTTAATCAGATGCGCGAGTCGTCCGTCTCGCGTAGCCTCAAAACTTTTTCAGGTTCCGTAGCCTTGAAACTCTGTTTCGGGGGACATCCACTCACCCCGGTTCCGAGAACCGAGGCCACGATTGAGCATCTGTGTAGCCTCGAAACTCTGTTTCGGGGAGATTCTATTGGCCAAACCTTTACATTCGTCCATGCTCAAACGATGTGGAATGAACGGCGCCTACCACGTTTAGCACCTGAATTTTATCAAGGCTATGCGCATGTTCTCTGGACGCATGTGGTCAAAGATCGACGTCAAGATTGGTTGAATACTCGCTTTCATGGCATCTTTCGTGAAACGCTTTTGCATACCTGTGCCCGCTATCATCTCGGTTGTGCCCGCTATGTGTTGATGCCGGATCATTTTCATCTGATTTGGGTTGGCGCTTCGCAGGGAGAGTGTTTCAAAATTGAAATTACTTTTTAGAATTCGTGGTGAGACTCCGCAATTGTAGGTTAGGCACTCTTGCCTGACCAAGTTTAGGGTGGGATGAAGCCCACAGAGGTAGTCAGACAAGAGTGTCTGACTTACGATCAGCAATGCCCCCCAGAGCTTTAGTTAATCAACAGGTTTTGAGACGTTTTCCAGTCGAGCGATCAACTCAAAGCGACTAAATTTTTGCGAACGCATTTACCGCTCAAATGTCAAAAACAAGCGCACGATCACGTCTTGCGTGAGGAGGAACGCGACCAAGGTTTTTTGGCGGATGCGTGCAATTATTTGCGGAATAATCCAGTGCGTGCAGAATTGGTAGAGTCCGCAGAGCAGTGGGCGTTTGCCGGTAGCCTAGTGCCTGGTTTTCCTGACTTGGATGAATGGGATAGTAATGCATTTTGGCGCTGTTATGCAGCCTATCGAAAATCCCGAGACCCCGGTGCATAGCACCGAGGCTACTGAAATGCGTTGCCTCGAAACTCTGTTTCGGGGGACATCCTGCGTAGCGCCCGAACTCGGTTTTGGGGAAGCCATTCTCGAGAAGCGTCTTTACCCTGGAAATCCGTCCCGGAAAACCACGTCGTTGAAGGGAAGCTGTCCGCCACGCACGTTGGCATCTTTGAGGGCTTTGCCCACGGTTAGCATCATACCGATGACATGGTTTTCCGGTAATTGAATGATCTCGCCCACCTTAACCGGATCAAAGCCGATCATCGGACAAGAGTCGTAGCCCATCGATTTGGCGGCAAGCATCAGAGTTTGCGCCGCGATGCCGACCGATCGCATCGCTTCATCGCGCTGGAGTTGGGGGCTGTTTTCGTAAAAAGGTGCGATCATGGGCACGAGCATGTCTTTCACCGGTTGAGGGGCATTCACCCAATAACGCTCGCCACCGATGTGCGCTTTCAGGTCTGCGCAGAGTAGAATGGTGATCGATGATTCTGTGACCTGCGCCTGGTTCCAAGCAGCCGCTTGGATCGCGGCTTTTTTGGCAGGGTCGGTTACCACTACAAAACGCCAGTTTTGCATATTAAAAGAAGTGGGAGAGAGGAGTGCGAGCTCTAGCAATGCCTGAATCTCGGCTTCAGGCATTTCGTGATTCGGGTCGTAGTGCTTCACAGAGCGGCGTTGGTGAATTGCGGTAGTTGTATCCATGGTCGAGAGGGTGTGGCTTTTTAGAGAAGAATCAAGTAGTCAGGTGTTTTCAGCAAAACGTTTGTAAGCATCCTTGAAGAATACAGTTATATTTCAATCGTATGTCGCAAAATGCACCCACACTTCTTTGGTTTCGAAAAGATCTCCGTCTTACGGATAACTCCGCGCTCGCCGAAGCGATTGCCGTCGGGGCTCCGATCATTCCTGTATTTATATCGTCTCCTCAAGAGGCCGGTGCTTGGCCGCTGGGAGGTGCTTCGAAGTGGTGGCTGCATCACGCGCTGGCAAGTTTGAGCGATTCTCTGAAGGCGCATGGTGGGCGATTGATTTTACGAGAAGGCGAGAGTTTGAAGACCTTACGCTCATTGATTCAAGAGACTGGGGCGACGCGTGTTTTCTGGAATCGACGCTATGAACCGCCCCTTCGAGAGTTGGATGCGTCGATCAAGCGCACCCTGCGGCAGGAGGGGGTTGAGGTCGAAAGTTTTAACAGCTCACTGCTGAATGAGCCACACACCGCCAGCACAGGTGAAGGGAANCCCTACAAAGTTTATACGCCNTATTGGAAGAAGGTCAAAGATCGTGAATGGACTCCCTTGGCTGAGCCCGTATTGACTGCGCTTCGATTCCCAAGAANATTTCCATCATCGGAGAGTTTAGATGCGTGGAAGTTATTGCCCAAAATCCCTTGGGATGCGNNATTTTATGAACACTGGGATGTCTCCGAAGCAGGCGCGATGACGCGCTTGGACTCGTTTTTAGAAAGTTCTGTTAATGAATATGCAATGGCCCGTGATCGCCCTGATTTTGATGGCACCTCTTGCTTGTCGCCATATTTGCACTGGGGGCAAATTGGGCCGCGGCAAATTGCGCATAAACTAAAAGCGAGCTGCGACCTCACACAAAAGGGACCGCTTACTTATTTGAAAGAGCTCTATTGGCGCGAGTTTGCTTATAATGTGTTGTATCATTTTCCAAATACACCAGACGAACCATTGCGTTCTGAGTATGCTAGCTTCCCGTGGGAGCACGATTCTGAGGTTTTAAAGGCATGGCAGACTGGTCATACGGGCTATCCCATTGTCGATGCGGGTATGCGACAGCTTTGGCAGACGGGGTGGATGCATAATCGTGTGCGCATGATTGTATCTTCCTTGCTGGTGAAGCATCTCCTACATAATTGGCATGAAGGGGCAAAGTGGTTTTGGGATACTCTAGTCGATGCCGACCTTGCGAGTAATACGCTTGGCTGGCAGTGGAGCGGTGGTTGCGGTGCCGATGCGGCTCCATATTTTCGCGTATTCAATCCTATAATACAGGGGCAGAAGTTTGACCCCGATGGCGATTATGTGAGGCGCTATGTGCCAGAGTTAAAGAAAATGCCAAACACATTTATTCATACGCCATGGGAAGCGCCCGATAATATTTTAGAGTATGCAGGAGTTGTATTAGACGAAGATTATCCAAAGCCGATAATCGAACACAAGGCGGGCCGTGAGCGTGCACTCTCTGCACTTGCTGAGTTTAAGGGCTAGTTGCCGTGGCGTTTATGCGAAATCTTCACATCATCTTTGGCGATCAGCTCGATCATCAAGCTGCAGTGTTTAATGGTTTTGATGCATCGCGCGACACCGTGTGGATGGCGGAAGTTGATTACGAGGCGACGCATGTCTGGTCACATAAGCAGCGGATCGCGCTCTTTCTGTCTGCGATGAGACATTTTAGAGATGAACTGCGCGAAAAAGGTATTGAGGTGGTTTATACGGAGCTAGATGCGCGTAAGCAAGCGGATCGTTTTTCGAATCGTCTTACGATTGATATTCGCCGCCTCTCGCCAGAGAGAGTGATCGTTACACAGCCCGGCGAATGGCGTGTGCTGCAAGGCTTGAAAAAAGTCTGTAGTGCTGCAGCGGTTCCTTTGGAGGTGCGTGAAGACTCCCATTTTTACACCACACCAGAAGATTTTGTTGAGCATGCAGCAGGTCGCAAAAGTGTGCGCATGGAGTATTTTTACCGTGAGTTGCGCAAGCGATTCGACGTGTTGATGGAAGATGGNAAGCCGGCCGGTGGTGATTGGAATTATGACCCAGAGAACCGCGGTGTTTTCGGTAAATCAGGCCCTCAAGATTTGAACTGCGGGCCGAGTCATTCTAATGACGCAATTACCCAAGGTGTGATCGATCTCGTAGAGAAGCGCTTTGCGGATCATCCTGGTTCTTTGAAATCGTTTTCGTGGGCGGTGACACGCGCTGAAGCGCTTCGCGATCTAAACAAATTCATTGAACAGCGTTTGCCCAATTTCGGTAAGTATCAAGATGCGATGTGGACAAATGAGCCCTGGCTCTATCATTCCTTACTTAGCACATCGTTGAATTTGAAATTGCTCAACCCACGTGAAGTTGTGGCTGCGGCCGAGCAAGCCTACCGCGATCGTCAAGCACCACTAGCTGCAGTGGAAGGGTTTATTCGTCAAGTTCTAGGTTGGCGTGAGTATGTGCGCGGGATTTATTGGATGCGAATGCCTGATTATCTAGAGCTTAATTCGATGTCTGCCAAGGAGTCGCTTCCTGAATTCTATTGGACTGGCAATACGGATTTGGAATGTCTACGCCAGTCTATTGGGCAAACACTAGAGCATGGCTACGCGCATCATATTCAGCGTTTGATGGTTACTGGTTTATATGCACTGCTGCTCGGGGTCGATCCCAAGAAAGTTCATGAGTGGTATCTTGCGATATATGTGGATGCTGTGGAGTGGGTTGAGCTCCCGAACACTTTAGGAATGTCTCAGTATGGCGACGGTGGTCTAATGGCATCGAAACCGTATATCGCAACCGGTAGCTACATCAACAAGATGAGTAACTATTGCCGGCATTGCCCTAAAGATCCGAAGCAAAAAACAGGACCCGATGCATGTCCATTTACCACATTGTATTGGGATTACTTGATCCGTCACAAAGATACCTTGCGTGGTAATCACCGCATGTCCCTACAACTGCGCAATCTTGACCGATTGAAACCTGAAACGCGGGTAGAGATCACAGAAGCTGCGGATCAGATTCGCGTTAACTCAAACCTGTGTTCTGGTAAAAACAATTAAGTAGTATGATTCATCCAAAGAATATTTTAGTTACTGGAGCCACTGGTCTCGTCGGTAAGCCACTTTGTCAGGCTTTAGAGCAGAGAGGTCATCACGTGAGCACAGTTTCGCGCAGTCAGAATGGCGACTATCAGTGGGATGTCGACAAGGGTGAATTTGACTCAAAGGCATTGGATGGAGTCGACCTTGTGATTCACCTTGCTGGTGAAACAGTTGCGCAGCGTTGGTCCGACCCCGCGAAGAAGCGCATTCTAAATAGTCGTGTCGACAGCACAAAGCTGCTTGTTGATGCGATTTTGAAACAAGAAAAACGACCAGCACTGATCTCGGCATCGGGTATTAGTTACTACGGGATACAAGTCGATGGGCCCGTCGATGAATCCACGCCATCGGGTGATGGCTTCTTGGCTGAAGTGACGCGTCAATGGGAAGGCGCNGCGCAGTCGCTCGTNGATGCTGGGGTGCGCGTCGCTTTCATGCGCACGGGCATTGTGTTAAGCAGAGAAGGCGGTGCACTGGCTAAAATGTTAACACCATTTCGATTCGGAGTTGGTGGTCGTATTGGTTCTGGTGAGCAGTTGATGAGCTGGATTAGTTTGCCAGATCTTGTGAGCGCTTATGTGTTTGCCGTAGAAAATGAGAATGTCGACGGCCCGATCAATGTGGTCGCGCCGCAGCCAGCTTCTAATCTAGGATTTACGAAAAATTTAGGCTTTGTTATCGGGCGTCCAACGATCTTTCCAATTCCGGCGGCGGTCATTAAGCTACTCTTTGGAGAAATGGGTAAAGAAACCGTGCTCAGCGATCTCGGCGTGCTTCCCCAGCGTTTAACCAAGTTCGGCTTTCAGTGGCAGAATCCCGATCTCGAAGAAGCTCTAAGAGAGACGATCTATTCGGAACCCGAGCCTTGAAGACCGTGACAGATGTCCTAATTATTGGTGCTGGAATTGCAGGTCTCCTTTGTGCCACTGAGTTACACAAAGGAGGCTATTCCGTCCGTATTCTTGATAAAGGTCGTGGACTTGGCGGGCGTATGGCAACTCGTCGAATGGGCGCTGGTCGCCTAGATCATGGCGCGCAATTTTTCACGGTCCGTGATCCTCGGTTGCAAGCGTATGCGAATCAATGGCTGGCGGATGGTGTGATCAAAGAGTGGTTTCGTCATGCGCCTGAAGATTCCAATACTGATGGTTATTCACGTTACTGCGGTATCTCTGGTATGACCGATGTTGCTAAGTATCTAGCCAGAGGTTTGGATGTGCGAACATCCGAGCAGGTGCTTGAGCTGATTCGCGANTTAGGTCAATGGATTGTGCGCACTCAATCTGGGCGCACATATGTTTCGGAGCATCTTATCGTCACTGCGCCGTTGCCGCAGGCATTAGCTCTGCTCGAATCGACGGGCATAGACTACGCAGGTGCGCAGAAAACGGAACTCCAGGCGGTGCGTTATGAAAAAGGCCTTGCCGTGTTAGCCATACTTGATGGTGCTAGTGGCTTGCCTTCCCCGGGAGGTGTGAAGTTGTATGAATCGCCGTTGACATGGGTTGCGGATAATCAACAGAAAGGAGTTTCGCCAGGTGTATCCGCAATAACGATACATTCTGATGCCGCTTTTGCAGAAGCTCATTGGGATTCGCCAGATGAAGTGCGTGGTCCGCTTATGTTGGACGCGGCAATGCCTTATTTAAAAGCTAATGTTATTGAGTATAACTGTCACCGATGGGGATACACCTTGCCTATTAATCCGTTGGCGAAATCCTATTTCCATAACCCAAATTTGAAGCTGACTTTAGCAGGCGATGCGTTTGGTGGGCCGCGAGTGGAAGGTGCCGCATTGTCTGGTCTCACGGCTGCAGCTACGGTTCTTCAGTCTTAGTCTCTTTTGGCATGTGCCATGTGGCTGGACAGAGACTGTCGATTGCTGAGTGGGTGACTGCAGAAATAGCACAGAGGTCGTGGTCAGTGAATTTGCGAAATGTAAACGAGCGAGAGCCGTCGCGAGTCTGGGATGTTGCATGCCGACTTTAATTGCGACTGTGCGACAGGGCATTGAGTAATACCCTGAGTGGAAAGAGATTAGTGACGAGGTCGAGAAGTTTAATCTAGCTTTTATCAGGCGGAGTCACCAGCACACGGGTTTGTAAGCCCATGAGGTATTCGGAGAACTCTTCGCCTTCTGGGGTATTGCGTAATACGCGTTGCACCATGCCCATTTTTGCGTCGAGATTGTCGACCATCGAAACGAAAACGGCTTCAGGTGTGGCGGCCATCGCAGCGGCACCCCATTCTTTTTCACCTTGGTGGCTGAGGATGATGTGCTCTAGGCGTTCGGTTAGGTCGGCGTTGAGTTTCGATTGTAGCGCGGCCTTCCGCGCGGTGCGAAAGCCTAGCACGACGTGGCCTTGCAGGGTGCCGATGCGACTGACCTTAGCCGCAAAGTCGCCTTGGTATTCTTCGAGTTTGCCGATGTCGTGCAGAATAATGCCGGCAATGGCGAGATCGCCATCNACTTGAGGGTAGAGCGGAAGTAGCGCGCGGCAGGCGCGCACCATATGCGTGGTGTGTTCGAGTAGTCCGTGACGGTATGCGTGGTGCATGCTGATCGCGGCAGTGCCGACACGAAATTGGTCGCCCCATTCATCCATCACGCGTTGCACGGTTTCACGTAATTGTGGGTGCTCGATGGCGGCAATTGCTTCTTCAATATGTGCCCAGAGTTCACTCTCTGATTCAGGTGGCACTTCAACTAGTTGGCTAAGCACGCCTTCTTCGTCNGCCTCCTTGTCTGTGATTTCTTCGGCTGCCTGTAATTTTGGGGAGAAGCGGTCTTGATAGTATTCGGTTTTTCCAGAGATACGCACGATGGCCCCTTCGTTGACATCTTTGAGCGCATTGAAGGGTGGAGTGTTATCAAAGCAATTTGCGGTGAAGCTGCCGGAGCTGTCGCCGAGTTCGACACTGAGGAAGGGATTGCCGTTGCGGGCGGTCTTCACCGTCTTGCGACGAAGAATGAAGATGCCCCGAAAGGGAGCCGCGAGCGCGGTATCAATTTGTTTGAGTTCTTGGATCGTTTTGTAGTCAGACATGGCTATATGAGATTAAGCCAACTCACACGTGAAAGGGGAAGGAAATTGTAAGTTAGACACTCTTGTCTGACTTATGGGTTAAACTGTCTTAAGGCAAGCACTGTGCAGGTCAAGTCGCGCCCCGACAGTTAATTTTTCCCGATCCATCCTTTGCGCCAGAAGTAAAAGGCAAGGCCGCCGGTCATGCTTAAGCAAATGCCCCAAAAGACGAAATATGAATACTGCCACTGGAGCTCGGGAATGTATTCAAAGTTCATGCCATAGACGCCTGCGACAAAGGTGATGGGGATGAAGAAACTCGCCATGATCGTTAGGACTTTCATGATCTCGTTCATCTTGTTACCTACCGAAGATTGATACAGGTCGTTCAGGCCAGAAGCCGTTTCTCGATAGGTCTCGAGCAGGTCGATCACTTGCATTGTGTGGTCTTGCACGTCGCGATAGAAGGTCTTGATTGCGTCATCGATGAGTCCAGACTCGTCGCGATAGAGGCCATCAATCATTTCTCGTAGTGGCCATAGGATACGTCGCTGTAAAGAGAGATCGCGCTTCATCGAGAAGAGCTTTTGCTGGCAGGTTGGGCTGGGGTTTAAAGTGATTTCTTCTTCGAGTTCTTCAAGGGCCGCACCATAGCCTTCAAGTAGTGGAAACAGGTGGTCGACGATGCAGTCGATGAGTGTGTAAAATAAGTAGTCGGCTTGCCGCTTGCGGAAGCGGCCATTCGGGCTTTGCAGTCGTTTACGCACAGGGTCGAATACATCGCCTGGTTCTTCTTGGATTGAGATAAGTTGATCTTTGAATAGAAAAAAGGAGATTTGCTCGTTCTTGAGTTTACGATCTTGAACCTGTATCTGCCTAGCTATGATTTGCATGTGGTCTGCAAAGGCTTCCAGCTTGGGGCGCTGGTAGGTGTTCAGCGTGTCTTCTGCGGCGAGGGTATGCACTCCAAAATGTTTACAGATTTGATCCAGGACTTTGGCGTTGAGCCCATCAATATTTATCCAGCGGACAGTTTGGTTTTTGTGGCGTGGCTCATTGATCGTTTCCTCGATTGTGTCATGTTCGGAAATGTCGAAGAAATCAGGACCATAGTTGATGGTGGTGATTTTTACAGGATGGGCGGTATCCGTTTTTTCGAGATAATGCTCAATGCCAGGGGCGGTTCCTGGCGCCGGTTTTTGGGGAGAGGCTCGTGTTGGTTGAATCGGTTGAAAGGCGCTCTTGCCGATTCCGATAATGGTCGAGGTAAAAAAGCTAGCCGTTTTGGAGATCGCGTCGCCAGCGGCATTGGCAACGTCTTTGGCTGAATCGAGTGGTTGTTTCACAGTGTCAAGTGTTGTGATAACTGATGGAAGTGCAATCGGTAAAGTTTCTGCAAAACACGATGGAATAAATGAACACTTTGAGTTTTCATATGCCCATGCCTTCAATCGACACTGAGCTTCCATACTTTAATACGACCTTGTCCACACGTGGGTTGAAGCTGACACGTCAGTCGCCGAGAGTGCTGCAAGTGAATACGGGTAAAATCTGCAATCTCACTTGTGTGCATTGCCATGTAAATGCCGGTCCACGGCGTAAGGAAATTATGACACGTGATACTGTGGAGCGTATTTTAGAGTGGCTTAGCGGAACGGATATCGAGGTGGTCGATCTCACCGGCGGCACACCTGAAATGATTCCAGATTTTCGCTACATGGTGCAGTCGATTCGTGGGATGGGGCGTGAGGTGATGGACCGTTGTAATTTGACGATTTTGAATGAGCCTGGCTATGAGTGGGTGGCTGAGTTTCATGCGGAACAAGGCGTGCACATCGTTGCGTCGATGCCGTGTTATTGTCCTGAAAATGTGAATGCTCAGCGAGGGGAAGGGGTTTTTGATTCGAGTATTAAAGCGCTGCAGACTTTGAATGGCCTTGGTTACGGAACGGAGCCTACCTTGCAGCTGGACCTAGTGTATAATCCGAATGGTGCAAAGTTGCCGCCTGAGCAAACCGAACTGGAGGCGGACTATAAACGCGAGTTGAAGGCTCATTTCGATATTGTTTTCAATAAGCTCTACGCGATTACCAACATGCCGATTGCCCGATTTACTTCGTATCTCAAACGCCAAGGGGGCTATGCGGAATATATGCAATTGCTACTCGATAATTTTAATCCGGCTTCTATCGATGGCTTAATGTGTCGCGACACGATTAGCGTCGGATGGGAAGGCGATTTGTTTGACTGTGATTTCAATCAACAAATGGGTATGCAACACGGTCTGAAGTCTAATCCCGATCGGCTATGGAATTTAAATTTAGACAATTGGAAACAGCGTCCGATTCAAACCAGTGCGCATTGCTATGGTTGCACGGCCGGACAAGGTTCTAGCTGTGGCGGTGCGACGGTGTAGGCGTGGCCGTTTGCTGAAGCGGCACGCTACGTCGGTGGTCAAATTCACTTAGCCTCATTGTATTTTTAACTTTAATGCAGTGTGGTTCTTGGCACAGTAATTTTTTGCGGAATAAGTCGCTTGCTTTGTTATCCTACAGCCATGAATCAGTTTACACGCTTCATTATTACAGTGATTATCGCACTCTCACTTTCGCTATTTATTTCTTCTGCGACGGCAAAGGTCGATTACGCTTTATATGGTGAATTATTAGAGCGATATGTGGATGAGCATGGCATTGCATATCAGGAGTGGTCGCGGAACGAAGTTGATTTAAGGCACTTAGACTCGATTCTTGCTGCATGGGCTCAGGTCGATGTAGCGGCTTTGTCGAAAGCGGAACAAAAGGCATTTTATATAAATCTCTACAATGCCGCTATGTTGCAGGTAGTCTTCAAGCACTACCCGCTAAAGTCGGTGAAGCACATTGGGCTGATACCATTTAGTATTTTTAAAAAAGATTTCATTCATCAATCAGGTAGAAAGCTGAGTTTGGATGATGTGGAAAAAGGTATTTTGCTCAAAGCTTTCGCAGATCCGCGTATTCACTTCGCGGTGAATTGCGCGAGCGAGAGTTGTCCACCGCTGCGTGCGGAGCCGTTCCTAGGTTCCAAGTTGGAGGCACAACTCGAAGAGCAAACGCGTCTCTTTGCCGAGAGTGATCGCGCCTTTCGAAAGAATGAGGCGGGGCGTTATGCATTTTCTGAGTTGTTTAAATGGTATGATGATGATTTCCCCGGTGAGCACCCAGCGCTTTACTTGAATCAATATCGATCAGAGCCATTGTCAGTAAGCCAAACGTTTGATTGGATATCGTATGATTGGTCATTGAATGCCGTGAGATAGGGAATCAAGGGCCGATGCGCTTACACTTTACTTAAAATATACTATGCTTAATCCAATCACTCGCTACTACAACTGGCTTCACGGGAAATGGCCATCGGGAGGCGTCGAAAAAGGCCCGGACATTCGAGGCGATGGAACTACTGAATTAAAGGGGGTGCGCGTAGTTGGTGATCTCACAGGAGTGCCCTTGTTGAAATTTTCCGCGGACACTGGCGCAAAGGCTGTTGCGGGTATCTTAGCGGAGCCTGATTTTAAAAAAGGAGCTGGCACGGATCGTGACGTGTATGACCTTGCGATCATTGGGGCGGGCGTCTCAGGTTTGTCTGCGGCGATCGAAGCGAAGAAGGCCGGGCTTAATTTTGTAATGTATGAAGCAGACGAGCCGTTTTCGACGATACACAATTTTCCGCGAAAGAAGCCAATTTACACGTATCCAACGGATATGCAGCAAGCGGGCGAGCTACAGTTTAAGTCAGATATTAAGGAAGACTTGCTCGATGAGCTAAGGGCACAGCAGGAATCACATGGGATTGAAACGACTCAAGCGAAAGTGGCGCATATCACCNGTNGTGGTGGCATTCTGACGATTGAGTTTACTGGTGAGCAAGCACCAGTGAAGTCGCAACGTGTGATTGTTGCGATTGGGCGAACCGGTAATTTTCGAAAGCTAAATGTGCCAGGTGAAAGTTTAGATAAAGTCTCGAATCGTTTGATTGATGCCAGTGAGCACAATGGGCAAAAGGTCTTAGTTGTCGGCGGTGGGGATTCCGCACTTGAAGCGGCGATTTCACTGGCGGAGACTGGAGCAAAGGTCTCCATGAGTTATCGAAAGTCTGAGTTTTCTAGGGCGAAACCTGAAAATGTTGAAAAGTTAAAGTCGCTCGAGGCTGCAGGGAAGTTGCGCTTATTTATGGGCACGAATGTTCAAGAGATTAATGACANCTATGTCGTGCTCTGTGGTAAAGACGATGAGGAATTCTCGATTGATAACGATTATGTTTTTACCTTGATCGGTCGTGAGCCGCCCTTGGATTTTTTTCGCAAGTCTAGTATTCATGTTACCGGTGATTGGACCCCGAAAGCTTGGCTCGGCTTGGTTGGCTTCTTAACGCTGATGGCCTTCTTGTATCACCTTAAGGCATACAAGACTGTTCTCGGGATTGAGGGCACCAATTTGTGGCAAGTCTTTGCCAGTAAGCAGTGGTTCCCGTTTAATCTTCCGAGCTTAGGTGCAGAGGGCAGTCTGCTCTCCACATTTATGAATGCCGCGCGCAGTGATCCTGGGTTTACCTTTGCGCTGATTTATACGACTGTGATTGTCGTGTTTGGAGTGCGACGTATGCGCCGACGAAAGACGCCTTACGTGAATTCACAGACATCGACCTTGATGGCGATTCAAGTGATCCCCTTGTTTATCCTGCCTTACTTGTTATTCCCTTGGATGTATCATCATGGCCTGTTTACGAATGGCGGCTTTGGCGAATGGTTCGGTATGACGTTTTTGTCCGATGGGCAGGGAGGTGATCCGAATCAGTTTTGGCGTGCCTTCGGTTTTATCTTAGCGTGGCCGTTGTTTATCTATAACATTTTCACCGAGGCCCCGATATGGGGTTGGATAGTTTTTGGTTCGATTCAGACCTTTGTCATTATACCCTTGATCGTGCGGCGCTGGGGTAAGGGAGCGTATTGCGGATGGATTTGCTCTTGCGGGGCAATGGCGGAAACCTTAGGAGATCAGCATCGTCATAAGATGCCGCATGGCCCCAAGTGGAATAAGTTGAATATGATTGGGCAATGGATTCTAGCCCTAGCCTTTGTTTTATTGATTCTGCGGATTATTGGTTGGGNCACGCCCTGGGAGGGTTTTGACAAAGCGATCGCAGGCTTTATCGATAAGAATGAGCTATTTAGCTACAAAGTGATGGTCGACCTGTGGCTGGCTGGAGCGATTGGCTATGGTTTGTATTTTCATTTATCGGGGCGCGCTTGGTGTCGCTTTGCTTGTCCACTTGCGGCGCTCATGCACATTTACGCGCGCTTCACCAAGTTTCGGATTTTTGCAGAAAAGAAGAAATGTATTTCCTGCAATGTGTGTACCTCGGTCTGTCACCAAGGGATCGNCATCATGAACTTTGCCAACAAAGGGTTGCCGATGGAAGATCCTGAGTGCGTGCGTTGTTCGGCCTGCGTGCAGTCGTGCCCGACGGGAGTGTTGAGTTTTGGTCGTTTCGATGGGAAAGGTGATGTCATTTATGATAAACTCGCCGCCTCGCCAGTTCGTATGCAAGAAGCCCATAGCATGTCACCGGTGGATAAGCTGTTGGCCGGGAAGTCTTAATTTTTTGTTCCTGTATTTGACGTATTCTATTTTTCATGAATTTGTTNATGCATGGCTATTAAGGCAATTAGCTTAGAATTGGATGCTTACGAGCGCTTAAAGCGTGCAAAGCGTGGAAATGAGTCGTTTTCCTCGGTAGTAAGGCGTGCCAGTTTTGCTCCCGAGCCTTCAACGGGTGCTTCAATTTTGGAGGAGACGGCGGCGCTCTATGCGGCGAATAAGGGGGTGAGCTCGAAAACTTTAGCGTATTGGGATGCAGNTCAGAAGGATGCTGCGGCGACACCACGAGTTTCTCCAAGCGCTTGGGCGATAGCGTGCGATCTTAGACACTTGTTTCTTGATCGATCTTCAGCGTGAGTTTCGTGGCAAGGTCTTGGGCCCAGCGCGTCAGTTTCTAGAAAAGAACGCGCACACCCGATTTCATCTCTCCGTAATTTCGGTAACTGAGTTTTTGGAGGGGTTCGAAGATCCTAGCCTCGGTGAGCGCTTGTTGCAGTCATTTCCCTAGATTGAGGTNGACTCCGAAGTCAGCAAGATTGCTGCGAGAATTCGCCTAAATTTTCGATTGAACGGTGAGCTAATTGGTGACTTCGATATCTTAATCGCGGCGACCGCATTGGCGCAACAAATGCCGCTAGTGACGAACAATCATGTGCACTTTGAGCGTCTTGTAGGATTAGAAGTNCAAAGCTATTAAGTTGGTGGCTTGCCACTTCTGGGAATAATCGACTCAGTGTGGTCTCTGTATAGAGCACTCAAAATAGTTTAATGGATTTAATCAGCACACTCATTCTCATTTTATACACTGCCTGTAGCCTGCTTTTGCTGCTGTATGGTTTGAATACATACATTATCATTCATTTGTTCCTGCGTAAGCGGCAGGCGAATGTAGCGAGCGATGCATCGACAGAGGCGAGTTTTCTCGATCGTTTTGAAAATGAGGACGACTTACCCGTCGTGACGACGCAGATCCCACTTTATAATGAGATCAACGTGGCAGAGCGAGTGATTCGTGCGGTTTCGAAAATTGACTATCCGCAGTCGCGCCATGAAATACAGATTTTGGATGATTCCGATGATGACACCTGTGCTTTAGTTGATGCCGTTGCAGCGGAACTGCGTGACAATGGGCATTGGGTTGAAGTGTTTCGGCGTAAGAATCGAATAGGATATAAGGCGGGTGCTTTAGAGGCTGGGATGGCGGTGTGCAAAGGGACGTTTATTGCGATTTTTGACAGCGATTTCATACCGCCGGCAGATTTCTTACGCCGCAGTTTGCCGCATCTTTGGGCGGATGAGCGTTGTGCGCTCGTGCAGGCACGATGGGATCATATCAACCAAAACGAATCCTGGCTCACACGTGCACAGGCCATGGGGATTGATGGACATTTCGTTATCGAGCAAACCGCTCGTAATCGCAACGGATTGTTTATGAACTTTTGCGGCACTGCTGGCGTGTGGCGACGTGCGGCGATCGAAGATGCGGGCAACTGGCAACACGACACGATTACAGAGGATTTGGATCTTTCCTATCGTGCGCAATTGCGCGGTTGGCGTTTTCATTATCTGCCGAGCCTACTTGTGCCAGCAGAGCTGCCGACGACTTATAGTGCTTTTAAAAGTCAGCAGTATCGATGGGCAAAAGGCTCGATGCAGACCGCCCGCAAGATGCTACCTCGCGTTTGGAGATCGTCTTTTTCGCTTTTTGAAAAAATACAGGCTACAGTGCATTTGACGCATTACACACTGCATCTGCAGATGGCGATTTTGTCCTTATTGGTATTGCCGCTGATATTGAGTCACCGTGAAGGCATTGCGCTGTATCGCTCGACTTTATTTTTTATCTTTTTGATTCCTGCGGCGGTAGGGCCGAGCCTAGGCTATTTGGTGTGTCAGTATTATGGGCATCCTAAGGAATGGAAAGAGCGGGTGCTTCGTTTGCCCTATCTACTAGTTGTTGGTTTTGGTATTTGCCTGTCGAATGCCAAGGCCGTGTTGGAAGGTTTGTTTGGAAGTGATAGCACTTTTGTGCGCACGCCAAAGTCTGGCGGGAAAAGCGTGAACCACTACGCAGTTAAAACGAATTGGGTGCCGCGTGTTGAGGTGATGTTGGCTGCTTATTGTGCACTTACTGTGACTGTTTTGGGCTACCTTGGGCAGTTCGGGTTGGTCCCGTTTGTTGTTATTTATGCCATTGGCTACGGTGTCGTTGGGGCGAAGAGCCTGAGTGAGGCACGCGCGTGATGTGGATCGAGTTGTATAAGATAGCTCCGTCTATTCCCGTATGATTATGAGTGCACGCTTCATTGCATGGCTGGGTTTGCTAATCGCTAGCTGTATAACTGGGTTGAGTTATGCTTTGATCGCGACGACCTTTGATGCGTCAAGTGAGTGGCGAGTATTTTTATTTTCAGGCTTAGGAGCGTTAAGCTTGTTGCTGGTATTTCTGATGCCACGTTTTAAGGGGTGGCGATTGCCTGTATTTGGCATATGGATACCCGCTTTGCTTTTGCGATCTGTGCTGTTGCCGAGCGCTCCATCTGATGATGTGAACCGTTATTTGTGGGAAGGGCGTTTGGTAGCTGATGGGGTGAGTCCGTATGCGCAGGCTGCAGACGATGTCTCTTTGGTCGAGTATCGTGATGATGTTTGGCAAGCGATGAATCATAAAGATAAGCCAACGGCGTATCCTCCACTGGCAGAGATCGGCTTTGCGGGCGTGGCTACATTGGTGTATCATCCACTGGCATTTAAGGTGATTTTTGTAGCTGCGGATTTGTTGACTTTGGCTGCCATCCTTTCGCTTTTGCGGCGACGTGGTCTGTCACAGGCATTTGCCGGATTGTATGCATTTAGTCCTGTGACGTTGATCTCATTTGCGGGTGAGGCTCATTTTGATTCATGGATGCTCGCTGCACTGATTTGGGCGTTGTGGGCGGTTGAAGTCGGACGTCGAAAGTGGGCTGTTTTGCTGGTTTCTGTCGCGACGGGTGTGAAATGGGTGACGCTGCCATTGCTACCGTTCTTTGCTGTTGGTGGGGGTGCGGTTAGTCCAGAGCTTGCAGGGCTGAGTGGCGTTCGGGGCGAACGCCGCTACCTTAAGATACTTTACCTATTCATCGCAGGTGTGAGCTTGCTCGTGCCCGCGCTGTTTTTCTGGAGTTCACTTCCGGCTTTATTTGAGGGCTTGTTTAAGTTTGGTGGCACTCGAAGTTTTAACGGACCGATTTACGAAACCTTGTTGTTAGGTCTTGGTTTGCCGCGTGTGGCTTGCACTGTGATCGTTGCTGGACTATTTGGTGTTGTGCTTTTATGGCGTTGGAGTGTTCGACGGACATGTAGTTTGGATGCTCATTGTCGTTGGATGCTGGGTTCGTTGATCGTGCTTTCGCCTACGGTTCACTTTTGGTATATCGCATGGATTTTGCCATTCGTGTGCTTGCGGCCCAGTATGCCTTGGTTGGTCCTCTCCGTGACGAGCGGAGCTTACTTTTATGTTTGGATCAATGAATTTTGGGGCCTCACGATCGGGCAGCTTTTGATATTCTGGGTGCCATTTTTCATAGCCTTACTGTATGAGTTGTGGAGCACGCGTGGCCGAATCGTCTTTCCTCTTACACGAGATTCAAGTGAAGCCGTCAGTATCTCTATTGTCATCCCTACGCTGAATGTGGCAAAGCATCTGGAAGGTGCACTTGGCAGTATCGCGCGCCAGACATGTCAGCCAATTGAGGTGATTTGTGTCGATGCTGGTTCGGTAGATACGACCCTGGAAATCGCGAGGAGGAGTGACTTGCCCTTGCGTGTGATCCAGGGGCCTAAAGGGCGAGGGCAGCAGATCGCTGTAGGGATTGAGGTTGCGAGAGGAACGTGGGTGTGTGTGTTACATGCTGATGCGCTGTTGCCCGTCACCGCTTTAGATAACTTAACTTTAAGTGTGCAGTCGGATCCTGCCATTTTGGGTGGAGCTTTCGGGCAGCGTTTTGAGGAGAGTCAGGCAGAGTTATTACCGATTGAACTACTGAACGATCTGCGTGGTATCTTTACGCGCACCGCCTTTGGTGACCAGGTGCAGTTTTTTCACCGCGAAAGCGCACTGCGTTATGAGTTTATGCCCAAGCAAGCATTGATGGAAGATGTTGAGTCGAGTTGGCGTTTGCGAGAGGCAGGGGGATTCTTGTTTTTGAACCAGCCATGTGAGGCCTGTCATCGCAGTTGGAAGGCTTCCGAGTGGTTGACTCGGTTCCGTTTGGTGATGAGCTTGGTGTCGCGTTATCGGTTCGCAAGGCTGCGTAGCCGCGAGGAGGCGCAAGCGCTCTGCGACGCACTTTATGAGGAATACTATACCAATGGGAAATAAAATCAGGCCCCTGTGTTCTTATTACTTATCAGCCATTAATTATTAGATATTATATTTATGAATACCCGATCTTCTGTTGAGAAACGCTATGCCGACGCTGCGAAACAACCCGAGGCAGCACTCTGTTGCCCTGTCGATTACGACCCTAAGTATTTGGAAGTCATCCCGGAGGAGGTGATCGAAAAGGATTATGGCTGTGGAGATCCGTCTAAATGGTTGAAGGAGGGGGAGACTGTTTTAGATTTGGGTTCTGGAACTGGGAAAATTTGCTTCATCGCGTCTCAAGTAGTCGGTGCGTCGGGCAAAGTGATTGGTGTCGATATGACCGATGATATGTTGGAGGTGGCGAATCGTAATGCGCCGATCGTAGCCGACCAAATTGGCTATGCGAATGTTGAGTTTCGAAAAGGGCGTATTCAAGATCTCAGTCTAGACCTTGATTTGTTGGGGCAGGCGCTGGAGAAGCATCCCGTGGCTGACGCAAATGATTTTCTGAAACTTGATGAGATCGCGGAGAGTTTACGTGTAAAACAGCCATTGGTGAAAAGCGATTCGATCGACGTCGTGGTTTCCAACTGTGTATTAAATTTGGTTGAGCCCGAACAGAAGCCGAAACTCTTTCAGGAGATTTTTCGCGTGTTGAAGAATGGCGGGCGTGCGGTGATCTCGGATATCGTTAGCGACGAGTCCGTTCCCGAAGCGATGCGTGAGGATACGCATTTATGGAGTGGTTGTATTTCTGGAGCGTTAACTGAAGAAGCCTTCTTGAAGGCATTTGAAGAGGCTGGATTTTACGGCATCGAACTGGTCAAATTTGAGACGCAGCCGTGGCAGACGGTCGAGGGTATTGAATTTCGCTCGGTTACGGTGCAGGCATTCAAGGGTAAGCAGGGCGCTTGTTATGAGCGTAACCAAGCGGTCGTGTATCAAGGACCCTTTAAATCCGTTCTCGACGATGACGGGCACCGCTATGATCGCGGCGTGCGCGCAGCTGTATGCGACAAGACCTTTCAATTACTTCAGGCCGGTCCGTATGCAGGGCAGTTTGCCGTAATCGAGCCGTTGGACTCAGTCGCCATCGAGGAGGCGCAACCATTTAACTGCGCAAAAGGCGCCCGCCGACACCCCAAAGAAACCAAAGGGCAGGATTACGATGCGACTACTGAGGCGGCAAATTACCTCGAAGCTGGGGAGTGCTGCTAAGTTGAGGTGCAGGTCCAAAATGTTACCGTAGAGAGTTGTCGGTAAAGCCTTGGATAGGCTACGTATATGCGAATGGCACTACTTTAAGACGAAGTTAAGGAATGATATGACTTTATTTTGGAGGGCGATGCTCCGTCATCGCCGCCGAAACGATCGCTACGTTCGAATGCTCGGCGGTTGCGACAGAGCACAACCCTCCAACTTTTTGAATCAAAAGGTCCTTAAGGTCGTGCCATTCACGTAGGCGGCTCAATCAGCCCTTCGTTGATAGCTCTCTCGAGCTCGCTGGCTTCATCAATGTCGTAGAGTGTTTCAAGTAAGCCTACACGCAGCCCTAGTTTGTCGGCTTGTTCCAAAGAGGATTTTAATGTGCTGCGCGTGCTCCAAGGAATGTCCTGAAATAGTGCCTTTTCGGGGGTCTTTAGGCCGATCAAGTAATAGCCNCCATCCTCGCTTGGGCCAAACACTACATCGTCGCCACTGTTAAGCATGGCGNTGGTCTGCTCGAAATGGGAGGCGTTTAGTTCTGGGCAATCGCCTCCGATGCAAATCACAGTTTTAGCCCCGCGGCTGAAGGCGCCAGCGACGGAATCGGTAAGCCTTGAGCCGAGTTCACCGTCAGATTGCGGGTAATATTCATGTTCATGGCCGAGCCATTGTTTCATTTCAAACTCCGCGTCGCGTGGTGTATAGTGCACTTCGATTGTAGCATCATGTGGAAGATCTCGCCACTGTCTCTCGACGAGAGCCCGGTAAGTGGAAAGAGCTCGCTCAGGGCCCACCTTGTGGGCTAGGCGTGTTTTCACATGCTTTCTACGAGGTGCTTTTAAGAATAGTAGAATCGTTGGCATGGCTATGTGATTTAGAGGATCGTTGTAGAATATTCAATTGGAGCCATTTGCTTNGGGAAAATTCCCTTGTCAGTAGTCTCATAAGCTATACCAAACTGAATTATGAAGATTTGCTGCATTGGAGCTGGATATGTCGGTGGGCCAACAATGGCGATGATTGCGCACAAGTGCAAGGATCACGCGGTAACGGTGGTCGATATTAATCAAGCNCGTATTGATGCATGGAATTCGGACGACTTGCCTGTGTTTGAGCCTGGTCTCGATGATATTGTCCGAGCCAATCGCGGTGAAAATCTCTTTTTCTCCACCGATNTTGATGGGGCAATTAAAGAAGCGGATATTATTTTCCTCAGTGTGAATACGCCAACCAAGACCTACGGGGTCGGTGCTGGGCGCGCCGCAGACTTACGCTACGTGGAAAAGTGTGCACGTAAAATTGCCGAAGTCGCCGAGGAGGGGAAGATTGTTGTCGAGAAGTCGACATTGCCAGTGCGCACGGCAGAATCAGTTAAGCGAATTTTAGAGTCGAACTGCAATGGACGGAAGTTTCAAATTCTTTCCAATCCAGAGTTCCTTGCTGAGGGCACGGCGATGCAAGACCTTGAAGCGCCTGACCGTGTGCTTATTGGCGGAGATCAGACACCGGAGGGGCTTGCTGCGATTCAAAAACTAGTGGATGTCTATGCGGCATGGGTGCCACGTGAGCGTATTTTGACCACCAATTTGTGGTCCTCGGAACTCTCGAAATTGACTGCCAACGCATTTTTAGCGCAACGTATCTCGTCGATCAACGCGATCTCAGCGCTCTGTGAAGCGACTGGCGCTGATGTCGACGAAGTCGCCCATGCGATCGGCACGGATAGTCGTATAGGTCCAAAATTNTTAAAAGCTTCCGTCGGCTTTGGTGGCTCTTGCTTTCAGAAGGATATCTATAATTTAGTCTATCTCTGTGAGCACTTCGGTCTACCTGATGTCGCTGCGTATTGGAATGGTGTGATCGAGATGAATGACTATCAGAAGCACCGCTTTAGCCGCCGTGTGCTCGCGAGTATGTTTAATACGGTTTCCGATAAGAAAATTGCGATTCTAGGCTTTGCATTCAAAAAAGACACCAATGACACTCGTGAGTCAGCCGCCATCTATGTATGTGGCGACTTGCTTGAGGAGCAGGCAAATCTTGCCATTTACGATCCGAAAGTTTCTTCCGAGCAGATTCATAAGGACTTAGGCATCGATAGCGCAAACCCGTATGTGACCATTTGCAAGGACGCCTACGAAGCGACTAAAGATGCACACGCCGCCCTCATCTTAACAGAATGGGATGAGTTTAAGGCCTTGGATTATCAGAAAATCTACGAGCAAATGCAGCTGCCTGCGTTTCTTTTTGATGGCCGCAATTTGCTGGATCTTAGCCAATTGCGTGAGATTGGCTTCGAAGCTTCTGGTATTGGTCGGGGATAGCTTCGGAATTCATCTTTCGTGGCGTCGTCGCTTGTCGAGTGTCTCAAAATTGAAATTACTTTTGAGAATTCGTGGTGAGACTCGGCAATTGTAGGTTAGGCACTCTTGCCTGACCAAGTTGACGGAGNGATGAAGCCCGCAGAGGTAGTCAGACAAGAGTGTCTGACTTACGATCGGCGATGAAGCCCAGAACATTAGNTAATCAACAGGTTTTTGAAGTAGTCTCCTTGTCGACGGCCTCGAAGTGCAAGATTTCTGTCTTTATCCGTAGGTCTGGCAACCTCTGCTGCTTGCGCCCACCTGCAACTGGCTCAGGCAAGAGTGCCTGACCTACAGTTTAAAAGATGCGGCCAACCCTCTGGGGCGACCGTTCGCGGAGGTGGCGCGTTCGGTGCTACGCTGAGTCGGTAAGCTCGCGTTGCCCCACGCAGCCCTGTACAACCTTGTCGGGTATTTCCCCGCTTAGGGCTAATTACGCCCAGGGTTGAACGTTCCCGTTTCTTTGGTTTGACTTTCGCTTCAGCGCGGGTCTTTTTCTTTAGCTCGTTGTTTGTTCGAGTATCCAGCTTGCCCTCAGTGAAACCGCATCAACAAATACCCAGNCTTCCTCAGTCGACTCGCCTTTCCTTAGGTGGGGGGATTGTTTGGCTATGCGTGTGCGCATTGGCTGTTGGGTCGGCTGCTTTTGCCGAGTCAGAGGAGGTTGAGNTTGAAGGTCCGCAGACTTACCGAGAGATGATTGCTCTATTAGACCCGATGGAGACCAGNGGCTTGGATAGCCAGTTAGCGAGCGTTTTAAGGGATTACTACGAATACAATTTTAGCGACAGAGCGACATGGGGGGGTGTTGAAAGTATACGTTTTGAGGGGGAGTTAATTACGTCGCATGGCACGCTGCGCTTCGTGGCTTTTAAGAAAAAGCCCGACTATTGTAAAGTGGTGGTGTTTCGTGGGGTTCAACCGCTCCTAGTTATGGGGTATGATGGTGAAGATGCCTGGCAGATAGATATGGCGATATCTGGAGAGGCGCGAGCGATGTCGACTGGAGAGGCGCGAGCGATGTCGACTGGAGAGGCGCTGAATTTTATACGTGATGCGACGACTGGAGGGCATCTGTTTTACCCGCAATTTCCAGGCAAAACGATAGAACTAAAAGGATCTACACTTACAGGGGGCCGTCGTTGCTTCGAGTTGCTGGTGGCCCTGCCGAATGGTCAGCGTGTCACCTACATGCTAGGAATGCTCGACTTTAGAGAATATCAGCAAATTACGGAGAATGCGTTGACTGGAAAGCGAGAGGTGATTACGCACACGCATTTCCGCGAACATCAAGGTGTTCGCCTGCCTGCGCGCAGTGAGCTCACGATCGATGAAGAACTCGTGCATACTGTGGTGGTGCACAATGTGCAGTTTAATTTGGGAGTGATGCCTTGGATGTTTGCTCGCGCTTCAGGGGCCTTATTGGCGGGGGCTGAGGATGCTGGACATTTTTCAAGTTTCGGAGTGGATTTGGAGCGTTTGCAGATGGAGCCAATCCCGGTAGAAGCAAGCGATCCCCTTATTGACGGCTCTTTTTCGCCTTTTGCGCCGCCATCGGCGTTCAACCTCTCAGATGCCGAAGTGCAGTTGCTGGTCGATGATATCGAGGCGGGGCCTTAAATCTCCCGCGAGTGCGTATTTGCCTTGTGTTACGGTGTGTATTCATGGGCTTTTAGGGTCGATTTTACGCATTGGGCGTCTGAATATGTGAATCCGCGTAAGCAGTGGATCGCTTGTAGATGCTGAAATGCTTTCGAAATTTCTGTAAAATATCCAGTATCACCGCCTTTTCCTTGCTGTTCTTTTTTTGCTTGTTCTACATAAAACAGTATCTATTGTTAAGCCCTAAAAACCCTAAAAACCCTAAAAACCCATTATGAAGCATTATATAAAACCCACTTTTGTCCTCGCGGGAGCTCTGCTCGCTGCTTCCTCTTTTCTTAATGCTGGCGCCTCAGCTCCAACTCCAGTGGCGACGGTGCCTGTTGGGTATTCGACTTGGGAGATTGCTGCTGGAACAGGCAGTGCTCGTTCGTTAACATCGTTGGCATTGCCTTTATATCAACCTACTTCTAGCATTGACGGTGCTGCAACAGGTGTGATTACAGGTGTCACATCTTCTACGATTACTGTTTCAGGTGCCGGATGGACTCCTGGCGACTTGTCGGCTGCTGCGGCGCCTTTTTGTTTACGTATCACTAAGGATGGTTCTGCCGCTGAGGGGAGAACTTTGCTAGTGTCCACTACTGCTGCAAATACTGCGGACACTTTGACAATCGATTTATCTAGTTCTGGGGTTTCGGATTTGACGACTCTTGGTATTGCCGCTAACACGGATACATTTGAACTAATAGAGTGTGACACGCTATCTTCATTATTTGGAGAGCCTGCTGTGGGAGGCGTTATTGGTGGAGAGTTTGCTGCAGCGGATGTGGTCTGGCTCTATCTCGATGGTGCTTGGGCGAAGTTTTACTATAATACTACTTTAGATCGCTGGACTCGATTCACTTTGGGTAATCCTGACGCTTCTAACCAACCAGTATTACCTGACTCGGGTATATTATATTCTCGTCTTGCCGATGAATCATCAAGTTTAGTTGTTACTGGAACTGTTCCATCGACTGATCGTGAAGTTACTATTCGTCAAGCTGGATTCAGTGTCATTGGCTCGTCTTGGCCAGTTGACATGCGTTTAGATGCTACTGGTATTGAACTAATTCCCGAATGGACTGCATCTGCTGACGTCAATGTTGCTGATGTTGTTTGGATTTATTCAACAGGCTCTTGGAGTAAGTTTTATTATGATGGTGCAAACTGGCGTCGTAAGACTTTAGGAACCCCAGTGTCTGATGACTTTACAGTAAGTGGCGGTAGTGCTGTATTAATCCAACGACTTTCACCTGCCTCAAGTGACTTCGCATTCAATCAAACGTTGCCTTACACTCTTTAATCTCTTTAGCCTTAATTTATACTTCACATGAATAAAAAACTATTAACTATTTGTGCTTTTACAGCATCTGTAAGTCTTACTGCCAGTGCGGTGACTTTAACTTCCTTTGGCAGTGCTACTGCGCCTACTTTTGCGGTAGACGCCGGCTTTACTTCTCTGGGAAATGTTCAATCTGGAACAAATATTTTCTTCTTCGGCTCTGATAATCAAGAGTTGGTGGGAACATTTTCCTCATTGGACCTAACTTCGCTTAGTGAAAATGATCTTGTATTGTCAGCATCATCGGTTGGCACTGCTCCTGCATCACAATTTAACATTCGTTTGTTTGATGGCGATTTTGATACAGTGACATACACTGGTGGATCTTGGGCATCACTTTCTGGAGGATCAGCGACTCTCACTTTCTTAACGGAAACTGGCACCTTTGATTGGAGCAATGTTTCTGCATTATCCCTTGATGGTGGAGGAGGGGGCGATTCTGTAAATGGAACACTTACTGGACTTGATATTGTTCCCGAGCCATCTGCCTATGCTGCGATCGCAGGTCTACTAGCACTCGGTTGGGTTGCGACTCGTCGCCGTAAGTAAATTCCTTCAAACAATTTTTCTC
>JGI26083J51738_10000084_pt1 | contig 41046 bp, 36 predicted proteins | sample SaaInl85LU_5_DNA_FD_51738 | JGI IMG/M metagenome (IMG submission 51738)
TTTATTTACTCAAGACCTACATAAACAACTTTATTATTTAAAATTTCGATACGAGTGATACAATAATAGTATTTATATATCAAAAACTGAATCTTTGGAAGTTTGGAGATTATAAACATTATACCTCCCTAAAACTACTGACTCACCTGTTAGGAGTTCCTAGTCCAAAAGGAGATATAGACGGAAGTAAAGTAGGAACCGTTTATTATCAAGAAAAAGACTTGCCAAGAATTGTTCGTTATTGTGAGCAAGATGTGTTGGCTTTGGCAAGGGTTTATATGCGTTTTAATAACGAGCCTATAGTGAGTGATGATGAGGTTGTTTTTGTCACTAAATAATGGAATAGAGGGTGAAAGGAAACCTCGTAAAAGCAAGAAAAATCCAAATGAATACCATTTGGACTTTTCTATTTATAAACCTTTTGTGTGATTTAGGATTCTGTATCTTGATCTAATAAGGCGTTCCAGCCTTGCGCGGNTAGGGGTACAGATTGGTTAGCTCCTCTGGTGATTAAGTTCATACCACTTGCAGCATCTGTCATGTGTCCAATTACTGTCAAGTGAGGGTTTCCTTTGATTTTGTCAAAATCACTTTGAGCAATGGTAAATAACAATTCATAATCTTCTCCGCCGCTTAAAGCCACTGTTGTACTGTTTAAATCAAACTCCTCGCAGGTAGAAATTACTTGAGGGTCTAAAGGAAGTTTGTCTTCGTATAAATGACAACCTACTTTAGATTGTTGACAAATATGGATCACCTCAGAAGAGAGCCCGTCAGAAATATCAATCATAGAAGTTGGAATTACCTCTAAATCATTTAAAATTCTAACCATGTCTTTTCTAGCTTCGGGTTTTAGTTGGCGCTCAACCAAATAAGTGTAAGCATCTAGATCAGGCTGGTTGTTAGGATCTACTTCAAATACTTGTTTTTCACGCTCTAAAACCTGAAACCCTAAATATGCAGCACCCAAATCACCTGTAACGACTAGCAAGTCATTTTCTTTGGCGGTATTTCTGTAAGTAATTTTTTCTTCTTCAGCATGTCCAATAGCGGTCACACTAATCAACAATCCTTTTGTTGACGAGGTCGTATCTCCACCAACCAAATCTATATCATATTTTGAACAAGCCAATTGGATTCCGCTGTATAATTCCTCAACAGCTTCTAAAGGAAATCGGTTAGACAAGGCTATTGAAACTGTAATCTGACTTGCTTCTGCATTCATCGCATACACATCAGATAAATTTACCATCACCGCTTTATACCCTAAATGTTTTAGAGGCATGTAAGATAAATTAAAATGAACCCCTTCTATCAATAAATCTGTAGTTATCAATGTCTTTAACCCCTTCGCATCTAATACTGCACAGTCATCACCAACTCCTTTTATTGTTGAGTTTTGGGAGATGTTAAAGTGCTTTGTCAAGTGCTGTATCAATCCAAATTCTCCTAAGCTAGCTATGTCTGTTTTCTGTGGTGTTTTGTCTTCTAACATGTTGTTTTTGTTTGAAAAGTTTTGAGGTTTAATTCAACAACTAAATTGTGTTCATTAATTTATATGCGCAAAGATACATTTTACATTGATGAACTCTATTGCCGCTATAAATAATATTCATATTCCACATGATAAAAATCAGTTTAAAAGTGGTAAATTTGCACAAGTTTAGGTTTAATCTAATTAAGTTATGATAAAGGTATCAGATGTAGCAAAGAAAAAAGTAATCGAATTGATGACCGAAGAGGGTTTCGATGCTGTTAATGATTTTGTTAGGGTAGGTGTTAAAAGCGGCGGCTGTTCCGGTTTGTCATACGATTTAAAGTTTGACAAAGCCGAGCAAGATGGAGATAAGGTATTTGTTGACAATGGTGTGAAGTTGATTGTAGACAAAAAAAGTTTTTTATACTTAGTTGGGACTACTTTAGAATATTCTGGAGGGTTAAACGGAACTGGATTTGTTTTTAACAATCCCAATGCCAATAGAACATGTGGTTGTGGAGAAAGCTTTTCATTATAGCCCAAACAGGTTAGCAGACCAAAATTACCAAATAGAAATGGTAGGTTTTTGAAAAGATACAGAATAAAGAATTTATAAGTTTAAAACAAAAGTAAAATAGAAATCAAAGCAGGTGAGTAGCGTTTAAAGGCGCAAACGAATCGACAATCTTTTTTACTTTTCAATATTGAAACTAAAAATGAAATACACAGAAGACGATTTAAGGGAAGAACTAAAAACCCAAGAATATGAGTATGGGTTTTATACTTATTTGGACGCAGAGACTTTTCCTAAGGGATTAAATGAAGATGTTATTCGTGCCATTTCTGCAAAAAAAGAAGAGCCCCAATGGATGACAGAATGGAGATTAGATGCTTTTCGTAAATGGGAAGCTATGGAGGAGCCAGAATGGGCTAATGTTCGTTATCAAAAACCAGATTTCCAAGACATTAGTTATTATTCAGCGCCAAAAAAGGCAGATCCTAACAAAAGTTTAGACGATGTAGATTCTGAATTGTTAGAAATGTACAAAAAATTAGGGATTTCAGTTGATGAGCAGAAAAAATTACAAAATATAGCCGTTGATATTGTCGTCGATTCAGTTTCTGTGGCGACAACTTTTAAAAAGACATTGAATGAAAAAGGAATTATTTTCTGTCCTATATCAGAGGCAATAAAAGAGCATCCAGAATTGGTAAAAAAATACATGGGTTCTGTAGTACCAAAAACTGATAATTATTACGCGGCTTTAAATTCAGCAGTGTTTACAGATGGATCTTTTTGTTACATTCCAAAAGGAGTGGCTTGTCCAATGGAATTGTCCACGTACTTCCGAATTAACGAGGGGGGTACAGGTCAATTTGAACGTACTTTAGTTATTGCAGATGAAGGCTCTTTTGTGAGTTATTTGGAAGGATGTACAGCGCCAAGTAGAGACGAAAACCAATTGCATGCTGCCGTTGTTGAGTTGGTTGCCTTAGACGATGCAGAAATTAAGTATTCTACTGTTCAGAACTGGTTTCCTGGAGATGCAGAGGGTAAAGGGGGTGTTTATAATTTTGTAACCAAGAGGGCTGTTTGTGAAAAAAACGCAAAAGTATCATGGACACAAGTAGAAACAGGTTCAGCAGTAACTTGGAAATATCCATCTTGTATTTTAAAGGGAGATAACGCGACTGGTGAATTTTACTCCATAGCAGTTACTAACAATTATCAACAAGCGGATACAGGGACAAAAATGGTACACCTAGGGAACAATACAAAGAGTACTATAATTTCTAAAGGAATATCTGCAGGACATTCACACAATAGTTATCGTGGTTTGGTAAGAGTAAATCCCAAAGCTGAAAATGCACGTAACTTTTCACAATGTGATTCTTTATTGATGGGAGATTTATGTGGAGCTCACACTTTTCCATATATAGAAGTAAAAAACAAATCGGCCCAAATAGAGCACGAAGCAACAACAAGTAAAATAGGGGAAGACCAATTGTTTTATTGTAATCAACGTGGTATTGATACTGAAAAAGCTATTGCATTAATTGTAAATGGATTTAGTAAGGAAGTGTTAAACAAATTACCAATGGAGTTTGCTGTAGAAGCACAAAAATTATTGGAAATCAGTTTAGAAGGAAGTGTAGGATAACACAATTTTGTCAAGTTTATTCCTGTTTTAGGTAGTGTTGGAAAACAATAGCGAAGCAGTAAAACGAGCCATAGAAAAACACATCAAGTAAAAAACAAAAAGCCAAAAGCTAACACAATGTTAAAAATAGAAAATTTACATGCTAAAGTAGGAGATAACAATATCTTAAAAGGATTGAATATTGAAGTCAAGCCAGGTGAAGTTCATGCCATTATGGGACCAAACGGAGCTGGAAAAAGTACCTTAGCATCTGTAGTAGCAGGAAATGAAAATTACGAAGTAACAGAAGGAAATATTTATTTAGAAGGAGAAGATTTGGAAGATTTGTCTCCAGACGAAAGAGCTCATAAAGGAGTGTTTTTATCGTTTCAATATCCAGTAGAAATACCAGGGGTAACGGTAACAAACTTTATCAAAACNGCGATCAATACCAAAAGGAAAGCTCAAGGGCTNGAGGACATGCCTGCTTCTGAAATGTTAAAGAAAATTAGAGAAAAGTCAGCGTTATTAGAAATTGATAAAACATTTTTATCTCGTTCTTTAAACGAAGGTTTCTCTGGAGGAGAGAAAAAGCGTAATGAGATTTTTCAAATGGCAATGTTAGAGCCAAAATTAGCCATTTTAGATGAAACAGATTCAGGATTAGATATTGATGCCTTACGTATTGTTTCCAATGGAGTCAATAAATTAAAATCGAAAGACAATGCGGTAATTGTTATTACTCATTATCAACGTTTGTTAGACTATATTGTTCCAGATTTTGTTCATGTTTTAGCAGATGGTAAAATTGTAAAATCAGGAGGTAAAGAATTGGCTTTAGAATTAGAGGCTAAAGGATACGATTGGTTAAAGTAGATGGTATGGTAATGGTCCAGTGCCATGATCCAGGGTGACAACTTCACAAACGAAAAAAAATGAGTTTACAGAATAAATTAAAAGAAGCATTTAAGGTCACGACTAAAAATGTAACTGTAGAAGATTATAAAAAAGAAGCTTTTAAAGCTTTTTCTCAAAAAGGTTTTCCAACAACCAAAGATGAGGAATGGAAGTATACCAGCTTAAGAAGTATCTTAAAAAAGGACTACGGAATAGAAGCCGCTAAAACCAGTTCTATAGCCCCAGAAAAAATCGCTCCTTATTTGGTGGATGGGGTAGATTCCTATAAAATGGTTTTTATCGATGGTGTTTTTCATCCTTTATTGTCAGATGCGATTGACGAGATTTCTATGAAGTTATTATCACATGCAGTTGAAGATGCTTCTTATGAGAACATTTTTAAAACCAAATATAATAGTTTAGCCAAAGGACAGAGTAGTTTGACGGATTTGAATACTGCTTTTACCAATGAAGGGGTTATTATTGAGGTAGCGAAGAGTAAAATAGTGTCAAAGCCAATAGAGTTGGTTTATTTTGCTTCGGGTGAAACTACGGCGATGTTGTTACAGCCTAGAAATTTAATCATGGTGGGTGAAAATGCCCAAGTTAAATTTATAGAACGTCATCAATCTTTATCAAATCTAGCCACTTTTACAAACGCAGTCACTGAGGTATTTGTTGCTCAAAATGGGATTTTTGATTTATATAAAGTTCAGAACGACAAAGAAGATGCTTCTTTGGTAGATGCTACTTTTGTGTCTCAGGAAAGAGATACGATTGCATCTGTTTACACCTTTTCTTTCGGAGGAAATATCACTAGAAATAATTTGTCATTTTATCAAAATGGTTCCGGTTGTGATTCTATTTTAAATGGAGTCACTATTTTAAAAGAGAATCAATTGGTTGACAATCACACTTTAGTTGCACACCAGTCTCCCGATTGTCAGTCCAACGAGACCTATAAAGGGGTTTACGGAGGAAATGCCACCGGGGTTTTTAATGGAAAAGTGATCGTAGATCAAGTAGCGCAAAGAATTAACGCTTATCAGCAAAATGATTCGTTGCTAATTTCAGACAAAGCCACCATCAATTCAAAACCTCAACTTGAAATTTTTGCAGATGATGTAAAATGTTCTCACGGTTGTACGATTGGTCAATTGGATAAATCAGCTTTGTTTTATATGCAGCAAAGAGGGATACCAAAATCAGAGGCTGAAGCGTTATTAACGTTTGCTTTTTGTTCTGATGCAGTCAAAGACATTAAAATTCCGGGATTGAAAAGGAAAATAAATCAATTGATGGCAGATAAATTGGAAGTGAATATTCAGTTTGACGAATTGTCATAAATGAAAGGATAAAATTATAAAAAACGCGCTCATTAAATCGAGCGCGTTTTTTTTGGTGTCAAATTTAAAATGAACCTATCTTTTTTTTGAGTCTAAAATTTGATAGAATTTTAAGTATTGTGGGTTGTTTGGTGCAATTTCTAAAAGTTGCTTAGTGTATTTTTTAGCAAGGTTTATTTCATCTACTTCATTGTGAATGTAAGCCATCAAATAAATTAAATCGGTGTTGTTTTTATTTCGATTGATTTGAGTTTTTAATATTGAAATCGCATTGTTTTCTTGTTGATTTTTGAAGTAAAGTAGGGCTAGGTTATATGCAATTCGATCATTGTTAGGCATGTATAGAATTGCTTTTTGTAGTTGAATTATAGCCTCATTTGGTCTTCCCAATTCGTTTAGCATTAAACCATATTCGTAATTTGTCAAGCCAAAACCAGGCTCTTGTTCGATAATGGTTTTGTATGCTTCCTCAGCTTTTAGGTACTCTTTTACTTGATAATATAAATTGGCCAGAGTAGTTCTTACAATATTATTGATTGGGTCTAATGTCAATGCCTGTTCTAAGGTTTCAATGGCTTTATGTTTTTTCCCAATTTTCTGATAGTATTCAGCACGTTTCATTCTACCACCAGTAAACTCGGCAGTTGCTTTCAACTGATTGGCAAATTCAATTTTAACGTTGTTATAAATTCCTTTATAGTTCTCTGGTATATTTGAAAAAGAAACCCCACTCAAGGCAAAAAAGGCCTTGACGCGAACGGCTCTTTTAGGATCTTTTAGCAGTGGTAAAACAGTTTTGTAATATTTCCCTGCGACATTTAAATCTCCTACCAAGTCTATTGTTGCAGCCTTTACTAAGGGAGATTTGTCTTGTAAAAATGCTAATACTTTAGGAATATTAATTTGTTCTGAATAATTTCTAAGGGAAGAAACTGCAGACGCTCTTGCAATATTTGGATAGATAGTATCCTGTGCCAGCATCATTAAACTATCTTTTCCTCCGACTCTTCCAAGTATACCCGGAGCTAATTTGTCTGAAAAATGGTTCTCTTTAGGAACACCGTATAGTTTCACAAACTGTTCATAAGCCCATTGATCCTCTTTGTCTTTGTGACAGCCAGTGCAGACGTTTGGAGTTCCATATTTAAGACTCAAATCGGGTCTTGGAATTCTAAAACTATGGTCTCTTCTAAAATCATTTCCCATATAATGTTTGCCAGGCATATGGCAATTGATGCATAAAGCTTGAGTTGTTCCCATTTGATGTTTGTGGTGGCGCTTTGTGTTAAAAGTAGCTTCCTCATGGCATTGTGTGCACAATCTATTGTCCTCATATTTTAGCTGGTTAGAATGTGGGTTATGACAATCTTTACAACTGACACCATTGTGGTACATTTTACTTTGTATGAAAGAGCCGTAGACGTAGTCTTCGTCTAGTATTTGTCCATCGGCATGGTATATGTTTTGTGTGATTAATTGAGGGAAATAATGATCTAAGAAAGTGCCTTGAGGCGTGTGGTTTAGGGTGACATTTTCTCTTCGTGCGTGACATCTTGCACAAGCGTCTACCAAAGCTTTAGAATTAACACCTATCATTTGCATACTACCATCAGTTTTGTAGTTTTCCCCATTTTTTAGAGCATGATTTACATGTTCTTTTCCCGGCCCATGACAGGCTTCACAACTCACATTTAGGATAGCAAAATTGGTTTTGTATAGGTGTTCTTTTTCATTGTAGTTTTTCTTTACGTTGGTACTATGGCAATCAGCACACATGGAGTTCCAGTTAAGACCTCCTCTGCTCCAGTGCAACCATTCTTGGTGAATAACTTTAAAATCAGGATACAAATCATACCATTTGTTTTTTTGAGTGTCATAGGCAGTTCTTAAACATTGATAATGTCCATCAGGAAAAAGTACGATGTATTGTTGTAGTGGGCTAATACCGAAAGTATAAAGGATCTCAAAATCGTGATTTTTACCATCACGTCCCTCAGTATTTACATAGAATTTACCTTCACGATTAAAAAAGGTAGAGGTAACACCTTGGCTTTTGTAAACCTCTCCATCAAAAGGGGCAATAATACTCAGTCTATTGGCCTTTTGCATTGACTTGTCATGGTGTGACCCTTCCCAATCTTTAAATTGATTTGGATGGCATTCTTTACATTTTTTACTACCTACATAATGTTTGTTGGGTATGCTATCGGTGTTTGTAAAAATCGTACTGGCATCTATTTTCCTATAATTGTTCTCTTGTTTTGGTTTACAGGAAACCATATATAAACCGAGTGTAAAATATAGTAGGATTTGTTTCAAAACAGTATGCTTAAAAAATTAGTGATTTATTTGGCACATCTAAAGCCCATATTAAATATGGAGGAGTCTACAGTGTTTTGAGCTCTAAAAGTATTGGTGTAACTTAACTCTAATGCTTTATCATACATAAAAGACCCACCTCTAGTAACTTTTGCCTTTTTATTGAAAGCGTTGTCGGTATTGTAGGAGGAAAATGTCGTAGCGGTCCATTGCCAAACGTTACCTACCATATCGTAAACTCCACTTTTACTTGCAGGAAAACTTCCAACAGGAGAGGTGTAAAGGTATCCATCAAGAACTTTTTGGTCCTGTATGGTTTTTCCATCCCAGACATTGGTCATGAAAGAGTTGTTTATTTTTGGATCATTTCCCCAAGGGTATTTCAAATTTTCTCCATTTTTAGCCGCAAATTCCCATTCGTATTCTGTGGGCAATCTTTTTCCAGCCCATTTGGCGTAAGCTGCAGCATCGTTCCAACTAACCTGAGTTACAGGATGATTGCCAATGGCTTTTTTTGCGTTAGGACCCAGAGGATATTCCCATGTAGCTCCGGAGCGTAGCATCCAGTTTAACTTTTCAAAGTCAAAAACCCCCGAGTCGCCGTAATTCTCAGCATCCGTTATATAGTTAGTTGCATTCACAAAAACGCTAAAGTCAGAAACGGTCACAAGGTAGACATCTAAATGGAAAGGAGCTACTTCAATATTGAATGCTGGACTCTCTAAGGGTGTTCTGTCGTTTGCACCGATTGTAATATTTCCTCCTTCAAAATAAATCATATCAGAATACGCATTAGCTTTTTCATTACTTACGCTGTCTATGCTGTGAATTTGAGCATTAGTCATTTTATTTTCTTTTTTGCTTTTGGAAGCCTCATTGCAAGAAAATAAAAAAGGAATAAATAAAAAGGAGAAATAAAATTTCATTTAATATAATTTGGTTGTCAATGCAATATTATCCATTTATATCTAAATTTGTGGTAAGATGTTGTAATAAGATGTTATTTTTGTGAAAAGACTATTGTAATACAAGCGTATATGGATAAGGTATTGGATAAAAAACAGTTGAAATACGATACAGCGTATTTGAAAATGGCTGCTGAGTGGGCTAAACTATCGCATTGTCAAAGAAAGCAGGTAGGCGCTCTGATTGTAAAAGACAGAATGATTATTTCCGATGGTTATAATGGTACTCCAACGGGTTTTGAAAATTGTTGTGAAGATGAACATTATGAGACCAAGTGGACGGTACTCCACGCCGAGGCGAACGCAATTCTTAAAGTNGCTTCCTCAACACAGTCTACTAAAAACGCGACCTTGTACATTACTTTGTCCCCCTGTAAAGATTGTAGTAAATTAATACATCAATCAGGAATTGAAAGAGTTGTTTATGCCAGAGAATATAAAGATACCACGGGGATAGATTTTTTAAGAAAGGCGGGGGTTAAATTATTGAAATTAGATATTGATGAAACAAAGTAACAATATTCCTTTTTATATTGGAGTTTCAATAGCTCTAGGTATTATTATAGGAAGTTTTTTTAACATTAAAAATACAGGGAGAATGTACCCTGTAAGTTCAGCGAATAGCGTAAGTAGTAAGTTAAATACTGCTTTAAAATTTATAGAAAATCAATATGTTGATGATGTTGATGTAGCGCAAATCACAGATGAATTGATTGCTGATCTTTTAGACAAGTTAGATCCTCATTCTGCCTATGCCTCTAAGGAAACTCAAGCTTATAACAGAGAAAACATGGCAGGAAACTTTGTGGGTATTGGAGTTCAGTTTGTGGTCAAAAAAGACAGTGTTATTGTGGTAAAAGTAATTCCAGGGGGTCCAAGTTTAAAAGCAGGTTTGCGAGCTGGGGACAGAATCATTATGGCAGACAAGGATACTTTGTTCGGCTCAGGAATTACAAATGATGCTATTGTGTCTAAGTTAAAAGGGATTGAGAATAGTCAAGTATTGGTGAAGGTATATAGACCAGGTAACAGGAAACCAATTGATTTTAATATTACTAGAGGTAAGGTTGCAATCAAAAGCGTTCCTGTATCTTTCAAAATATCTGACCGCTTAGGATATATAAAGTTAGTACGTTTTGCGATGACTTCTTATGATGAGTTTAAGCATGCCTTAGATCAATTACAAGCCCAAGGCATTCAGGATTTGGTTTTAGATTTAAGAGGAAATCCAGGAGGGTATATGCATGTTGCAGATCAGATTTGTGATGAATTTTTACCGGATGGTAATTTAATCGTTTACACAAAAAATAAGAGCGGACGTCAAAAAAATAATGTTGCTACTGCCAAAGGTTCCTTTGAAAAGGGTCGTGTTTATGTATTGGTGGATGAAAATTCAGCATCTGCGAGTGAGATCGTTTCGGGAGCTTTACAAGATAATGACAGAGGAACTATTATAGGTAGGAGGACTTTTGGGAAAGGACTGGTTCAGCAAGAATTAGATTTTAAAGATGGCTCTGCCATGAGATTAACTATTGCTAGATATTATACTGCCACTGGCCGATCGATTCAAAAACCATATGTAGATAAAGAAAAATATGAACATGAAGTTAGGAGTCGATACTTAGCGGGAGAATTATTTCATAAGGATAGTATTAAAGTAGTAGACTCCTTAAAGTACACCACACCAAAAGGTAAAGTTGTTTATGGTGGAGGTGGAATAATACCCGATATTTTTGTGCCGTTAGATACAATTAATGGCCTCAATTATTATGAGTTGAATCTTATCAATAACTTTGTTTATGGTTATGTAGATAAACACAGAAATGAATTAGAAGATTTTAATGAAAGTAATTTCATTACAAATTTTAAAGTTACCAAAGAAATAAAAAAAGAGTTCAAGCAATATGTTGCTCCTTACAAATTCACAAATCAAGAAATGTTAAACCACTTATTGAAAGAAAATTTTGCGAGCAATTTAATGGATGACCGTATTTATTATCAGTTGGTAAATCAGAGAGATCCTTATATTTTGAAAGTTAAATCATTACAACAAAACCAATAGATTTGAGCAATAAAAAAATTTACTTTGCTTCCGATCAACACTTTGGAGCTAAAAGTTCAGCAGAAAGTTTGCCTAGAGAAAAAGTTTTTGTCTCTTGGTTGAATACGATAAAAAATGATGCTGAAGTATTGTTTTTGTTAGGAGATTTATTTGATTTTTGGTTTGAATATAAGCAAGTAGTTCCCAAAGGTTTTGTTAGGGTCTTAGGAAAGTTAGCAGAATTGAAAGATGCAGGGGTAGAAATACATTTTTTTGTAGGAAACCATGATTTATGGATGCATGACTATTTTGAAAAAGAATTAAACATTCCAGTCTATCGAGAGCCTAAAGCATTTACATTACAAGGGAAAACTTTTTTATTGGGTCATGGCGATGGTTTGGGTCCTGGTGACTATGGATATAAATTCATCAAGAAAATTTTCACCAATCCATTTTGTAAATGGTTGTTTGCTAGGTTACATCCAAATTTAGGAATGTCTTTAGGCTTGTATTTGTCTAGAGAGAACAAATCTATTTCTGGAGCTGAAGATGTTCATTTCCTGGGGGAACATAAAGAGTTCTTAATCTTGTACTGCAAGCAAGTTTTAGCCGAAAAACATTATGATTATTTTGTGTTTGGGCACAGACATTTACCTATGATTTTTGACTTATCTCAACAGTCTAAATACGTGAATACGGGCGATTGGATTACCTATAACACTTACGGTGTTTTAGATCAGGGAATCCTTAAAGTAGAGGAGTTTTTACCGTAAACTTAAGTATATTACACAAAAAAAGTCAGGATTTTTTCTTGACTTTTTTTGTGTATTAAAATCTGTCAAATTTACATAATTGACCTCAATGTTGTATTTTGGTACACAAATTGATTAATAATGTATCAGAATAAGATTAAAACCATACAAAATGGAAGTAGACGTAAGAGCCATCAGTGAAAAAATAGAAAGAGAAAGTGCATTCGTAGATTTATTATCTATGGAGATGAACAAAGTTATCGTGGGTCAAAAACACATGATTGATCGATTGTTAATTGGGTTGCTAGGGAACGGGCATATTCTTTTAGAAGGAGTTCCAGGTTTGGCTAAAACATTGGCCATAAACACCCTATCAAAAGCGGTAGATGGAGCCTTTAGTAGAATTCAATTTACTCCTGATTTATTGCCTGCCGATGTCGTTGGAACCATGATCTATAATATGAAAGAAAATGATTTTTCAATTAAAAAGGGTCCTATTTTTGCAAATTTTGTATTGGCAGATGAGATCAATCGAGCTCCTGCAAAAGTTCAGTCGGCTTTGCTAGAAGCCATGCAAGAACGACAAATTACGATAGGCGACGAAACATTTAAACTAGAGGAACCTTTCTTGGTCATGGCAACTCAAAATCCAGTAGATCAAGAAGGAACTTACACCTTGCCAGAAGCACAAGTTGATCGATTTATGTTGAAAGTAGTCATTGATTATCCAAAGTTAGAGGAGGAACAAATGATCATGAGAGCAAATTTATCAGGGGCATATGAACAGGTAAATCCAGTTGTTTCTCTAGAGCAAATTAGAAAAGCTCGAGAAATAGTTCAAGAGGTGTACATGGATGAAAAAATTGAGAAGTATATTCTTGATTTGGTTTTTGCTACTCGTTATCCAGAAAAGTATGGTTTAGAAAATTTAAAGGGATTGATTTCTTTTGGAGCTTCTCCACGAGGTAGTATTTCTTTAGCAAAAGCGGCCAAATGTCACGCGTTCATCAAACGTAGAGGTTATGTTATCCCTGAAGACGTTAGAGCAGTGGTATTGGACATTTTACGTCATCGTATTGGGATTACGTATGAAGCTGAAGCAGAGAATGTAACTGCTGAGGACATTGTTAACCAAATTGTAAATGTCGTAGAAGTGCCATAGTGGTTACTAGTTGTTATTTTTTGATTGTTTTTAACTAACCATCCAAATAACCATAACTGAGACGTCCAATAATCAATAGCCAAAATGGAAACCAAAGAAATCTTAAAAAAAGTTAAAAAAATTGAGATTAAGACACGTCGTTTGTCTGATCACATATTTTCAGGAGAATATCACAGTTCGTTTAAGGGGCGTGGAATGACTTTTAGTGAGGTAAAACAATATCAATTTGGTGATGATATTCGTAGCATAGATTGGAATGTCACTGCAAGATACAACGAGCCTTATGTAAAAGTTTTTGAAGAAGAAAGAGAACTGACGATGATGTTGATGGTAGACATCAGCGGTTCTGGAAATTTTGGAACAAAACAACAGTTTAAAAGAGAAACCCTTACAGAGATAGCTGCGACAATGGCTTTTTCCGCCATACAGAATAACGATAAAGTTGGGTTGTTGCTTTTTTCTGATGAGGTAGAGTTATACATACCGCCAAAAAAAGGAAAAAGTCATGTGTTACGTATCATTAGAGAAATGATAGAGTTTGAGCCTAAAAGTAAAAGTACAAACATCAACACAGCATTAAAATATGTATCTAATGTCTTAAAGAAAAAAGCTATCGTTTTTATCCTTTCAGATTTTATGGACGAAGGATATGAGCAAACACTAAAAATAGTTGCCAACAAACATGATGTTACAGGCATTAGAATATATGATCAATTTGATGAGGTTTTGCCTAAAATTGGTCTTGTTCCCATGGTAGATTCAGAGTCTGGGCAAACCAAACTAGTCAATACTTCTTTGAGAAAAGTTAGGCATCAATACCACCAGCAATTTACCCAATGGAAACATAATTTCGAGGATGCATTTAAAAAGAGCGGAGCAGGTGTGTTGAGTTGTCGTGTAGAGGAAAATTACGTAAAGAAATTATTGACGTATTTTAAACAACGAGGATAAATATGAAGCAAATCATTACAAGTCTTTTTATAGGTTTAAGTATTGTAGTAATGGCGCAAACCAAACCTTATATAGAGGTAAAAACAGATACTACAAACATTAGAATTGGGGAACAGATTAGTTACACCATATCCGCCCCAATTAACAGAAATGTTGTTTTTCCAAAGCTATCAAATTTAGAAGGGTTAGAAGTAGCTGAAGAATTAGGGGTAGACACACTTCAGAATGAGTTGTTAAAAAAATATTTAATCACTGGATTTGATAGCGGAGCTTTTTATATCAAGAAGCAACAAGTTTATATAGACGCTAAAGCGTATTTTACGGATTCTTTACTGATAAACGTTTCTACAATTTCTGTAGATACAGTAAAATTAGCTAAATATTATTCTGTGAAAGATTTAGAGGAAGAGGCCTATACATTTGGAGAATGGTGGTATTGGGTCAAAAGTTATGTATATATAGGATTAGCTGTTATTATCTTTGTCATCGCATTATACTTTTTGTTTCGAAATAAAAAAGAACCTGTAAAACAAAAGAAAATTGTTATTCCACCTTATATAGAAGCAACTAAAGAGCTAAAAAAATTAGAGAAAAAACAATTATGGCAAAACGATAAGGTTAAAGAATACTATTCTGAACTAACAGATATTGTAAGAAAGTATATTGGAAATGAATTGTTCATCCAAGCGTTAGAAACAACTACAGAGGAAATGATGACTTTATTGGTGTCAGAAAACAAACAACAGAAATTAGGACTGGATAAAGAGACGTTATCTATATTAAGAGATTTACTGTCTCAAGGAGATTTTGTAAAATTTGCCAAACAGAAACCCATAGAAATGGAAATTCAGGGCCATCGATCTAATGCCTCAAGTATTATTGAAACCATTCATAAGATTGTTGAATCAAAAAAGGAAGAAGTAGAAGATGATAAGCAACAGTAATTTTGAATTTACACAGCCCGGGTTTTTATGGATACTGGCTNTCATTCCTGTCTTAGCGATATGGTTGTATATCAGTAAAAATAGGAATCAAGCAAAGCTGTCTATTTCTTCTATAAAATCTGTACAAGNACCAAGCATATATAATCATATTTACAGCGCTTTGTGGGTACTTAGGGTAATGGCAATAGCTTTATTGATTGTTGCTCTGGCTAGACCAAGAAACGTTGGAGTTACAACCAAAAGCAAGAAGAATAGAGGAATAGATATTGTAATGGCTGTTGATGTTTCAGGATCTATGTTGGCAAGAGATTTGAAACCCAATAGACTGGAGGCGTTAAAAAACGTAGCGGAAGATTTTGTTGATAAACGCCCAAATGATCGGATTGGAGTAGTTTTGTACGCTGGGGAAAGCTATACAAAAACCCCAATTACGACAGACAAATCCATAGTAAAAAGAACGATAAAGTCTATTGCCTATGGAGGAATAGAAGATGGGACAGCGATTGGAATGGGACTGGGTTCTGCCGTAAATAGATTGAAGCAAAGCACGGCTAAGAGTAAAGTGATTATTTTGTTGACAGACGGAGTGAATACTGCAGGTTCAGTAGATCCTAAGTTGGCCACGGAATTGGCAAAAGGATTAGGGATAAAAGTTTACACTATTGGTGTTGGAACCAATGGTATGGCCGAGATGCCTTATGCTAAAGATTATAATGGAGAGTTAATTTATAAACCAATGCAAGTTGAAATTGATGAAAAATTACTGACGTATATTGGAGAGGAAACAGGGGGTAAATATTTCAGAGCTACATCGAATACAAAATTAAAGACCATCTATGATGAAATTGATCAATTAGAGACAACCGTAATAGAAGACCTAAAATATTATAATTACGATGAACTTTATAGAAATATAGTGATTATGGCATTGGCGTTGTTGATCATAGAATATGTACTTAAAAACACTTGGTTTAAAAGTTTTATATAAACTTAAATTATGCAAAGATTAGAAGCACCTATATATTTTTACATGCTATTTATATTGCCCCTGTTATTGGGGGTTTTGTTATATAAATTTTGGTGGCAAAAAAACACACAAAAGGCATTTGCAAGTTCTGAGTTGATTCAAAAATTAGCTCCTGATTATTCTACTTTTAAAGCAACAGTGAAGTGGTTGTTTTTGTCTTTGGGAATTACATCTTTGGTTCTAGCTCTGGTCAATCCAAAAATAGGAATAAAGTTAGAAACCGTGAAACGAGAAGGGGTGGATATTGTGTTTGCCTTAGATGTTTCAAAAAGTATGCTGGCTGAAGATATTGCGCCCAATCGTTTAGAGAAAGCAAAACAAATTATATCTAAAACAATTGATCAATTAGGGAGTGATAGAGTAGGTGTTATTATATATGCAGGAAATCCATACCCATTGTTGCCCATTACCACGGATCAATCTGCAGCAAGGCTTTTTTTGAAGAATGCAGCACCAGATATGGTTTCTAGCCAAGGGACAGCTATCAATGAGGCATTGAACATGGCTAAAACATATTATGACAATGAAGATCAAACCAATAAATATTTGGTCATTTTATCTGATGGAGAAGATCACGAAGAAGACACCATTGATAAAGCTGAAAGCATAGGTGAAGAAGGAATTAAAGTAATTACAATTGGAATTGGAACTGAAAAAGGAGGAGTGATTCCTGAGGTTGTAAATGGCTTCAAAAAAGGGTTGAAAAAAGATAAAAACGGAGAAGTTGTAATTACTCAAAGGCACGTAAAAGTTTTGCAAGAAATTGCCGCGAAAGCTAATGGTTTTTACGTTGATGGTAATAAAACTTCTACTTCTGTGAATAAAATTATTGAAGTGTTATCTAAAGCCAAAAAGACTGAATTTGAGTCTAAGCAGTTTTCTGAATACAAGAGTCAGTTTCAATGGTTTATAGGGCTAGGAATTATTTGGTTGGTCCTAGATATGTTTGTCTTTGAAAAGAAAACCAAATGGGTAAAAAAAGTTGACTTGTTTAATGAAAATAAGGAATAAAATGAAAAAGTTATGGGTGTTTTTTTTAGCGATTAGCTCATTTTCTTCTTTTTCACAAGAAGAAACAACGCTATCCAAAGAGAAATTGTACGAAGCAAAAAAACAATTGAGAGAGGGCAACAAACTTTATAGAACAAATAGGTTAGAAGACGCTACTATTGCTTACCAAAAAAGTTTGGCAGCAGAAGGCACTTATTACAAAGGGGCATATAATCTAGGGAATGCTTTGTTTCAGCAAAAAAAGTATAAAGAGGCAGGAGAACAATATCAATTGGCTAACAAATTAGCAAAGAAAAAAGAAGATAAAGCCAAAACAAATGAATTGATAGGAGATACTTTCAAAAAGCAAAAGAACTTAGAAAAAGCATTAGCATCATATAAACAGGCACTCCTAAAAAACCCTACGGATGATATATTACGTGAAAAATATGTAGCTGCTAAAAAAGAAAAGGAGAAACAAGATCAGCAGAGTGAAGACAATAAAGAAGATCAAAATCAAGACAATAAGGAGGATAAAGACAAAAAGAATAAAGATCAAGAAAACAAGAATGAAGAGGGAGATGACAAGGAAGACAAAGAGGGAGACCAGGACAAACAGGAGAAGGAAGATAATCAGGGAAATGACAAGGAGGATAAAGAAAATCAAAAAGGGCAGCAAAATGAGAATAAGCAAGAGCAGCCTTCTCCAACTAAAGAATCTAAACTCTCCCCTGAACAAATTCAACAACTGTTAGAGTCTATGAGCAATGAAGAACAAAAAACACAGGAAAAAGTAAACGCTCAAAAAGTAAAAGTAAAAAAAGATAATAATGAAAAAGACTGGTAATACATTTTTATTTCAAATTATTAATTTCTTCTTGTTTTTTATAAGTACAAGTTTGTTTGCACAGGTAAATCTAACTGCGAGAACAAGTAAAAAAACTTTAGGAGAAAATCAGAGATTTAGATTAGAATATAACATCAACAAACAAGATGCAGATAACTTCGAGCTTCCGAATTTTAAATATTTTAAGGTCGTCCAGGGTCCTAGTCAATCAGTTAGTAATTCATATTCCTATGTAAATGGTAAAGCTGAAAATAAATTTTCTAAAACCTATTCTTATCTTTTAGAACCACTCGCCAAAGGAACGTTTACACTCCCTCCAGCAACTATTGAATATCAAGGAAAAAAAGTTGCCTCTAATGCCATCACACTAAAGGTAGTAGACGCTATTGATTTGCCTAAAAACCCGAATGACCCAAATTATATTGCCAGTCAGAACGTAAAAATAGTGGTTACGATTTCTAATCAAAACCCCTATGTTGGAGAACCCATTTACGCTGAATATAGATTGTATGTGAATCAATTGAGTATAAACAATTATAGCGTTGATACTCCCCCCAATTACGAAGGGTTTTGGAGTCAAGTTTTGGAGAACGAGAACCCCACGTTTAAAGATGGAAAATATAAAGGTGAGCTTTGGAAATATGCAGTTTTACACAAGGTGGTGTTGATTCCACAAAGCAGCGGTGTGTTAACCGTAAATCCAATGTCTGCCAATTTAGTTGTTGGTGTACCCACGGGAAGAGGAGATTTTTTTGGAAATATGATCACTAGAAATGTAAGTCAAAAATTTATTTCTCAAAAAAGAGTAATCAATGTTAAACCTTTGCCTTTAGAAGGAAAGCCGAAAAGTTTTAACGGAGCTGTTGGTGATTATTCATACGAGGTAAATACCAGTAGGTCTGTTTTTAAAGCCAACGAATCGGCTCAAGTTAAAGTAAAAGTATCAGGAAAAGGGAACTTAAAGTTGTTTGAATTGCCAAATGTGATTACACCAAAAGAATTAGAAGTCTATGATCCCGAGCGTAAAGAAAAAGTTAGTGTTACTGCAACAGGATTAAGGGGAAGTGTTGAGAATGCTTACACCGTTGTTCCTCAGTATAAAGGTAAATTTAAAGTACCCTCAACTTCTTTTAGTTATTTTAACCCTAAGGACAATAAATATTACACCATAACTTCAGATGAAATTGTCTTAAACGTAACCGAAGGAAAGGATTTAGCAACTAGCTTAGGGGAGGATTATAGCCAAGGCGCCTTGAAGCAGACAGTTAAAGCAATTGGAGATGACTTTAGATATATCTTGACCTCAACAAATTTACAAAGAATACAAAAAGAAGATTTTTACAAGACAAAGTTGTTTTATGTTTTGTTGTTGTTGCCTTTGTTTATCATACCGTTAGGGTTGTTTGCCTCGAGAAAGCAGAGAGAATTGAGTAGAGATATTCGAAGAAAGAAGTATAGAAAATCGGATAAATTGACAAGAAAATATTTGGCAAGTGCTAAAAAAGAACTCGGTAACAGAGCTACCTTTTATAGTGCTTTAGAAAAAGCCTTACATCATTATTTAAAAGCAAAATTACAGATAGAAACTACTGAAATTAGTAAGGACAGCATTGCGGAAATATTAACAAGAAAAAAAGTGTCTGATGAGGGAATCACACAGTTTATAGAGGTTTTCAGTGCTTGTGAATTTGCTAGATATGCAGCATCATCGGATGAAAAAATGAAGGAAGATTTTGACAAAGCGAAGCAAGTCATTACAGAATTAGATAAAAACTTATAAAACCAATATCATGAAAAATTTCATACTAGCGATTCTTCTACTAGCCATTGGTACAGTTCAAGCGAAAACGCCCCAAGAATTCTTTGAACAAGGAAATATACAATATCAAGAAGAAAAGTACAACGAAGCAATAGAGACGTACCTAAAAGTAATCAATCAAGGCTACGAGTCTGTTGAGGTTTACTTTAATTTAGCCAACGCATATTACAAGACAAACTTTACGGCAGAGGCGATATATTTTTATGAAAAAGCACTGGCATTAGATCCTGCAAAAATAGACGTAAAGGTTAATCTAGAATATGCCAACAGGAGTATTATCGACAATATAAAAGCGGTCCCTAAATCTACGTTTGATAAATTTAATGATTTATTTTTAGCGGTTTTTCCATATGATACTTGGGCTATTTTGGCGGTTTCATGTTCCTTAATAGCTGGGCTTATTTGGATGCTTTTCTTTTTTAGTACGCAGCCGAGTGTCAAAAAATTATACTTCACACTAGCGACGATCACAAGTCTTTCTTGCTTGATCGGTTTAGTTATTACAGCACAACAATACAAAAGAAAGCAAAACACAACTTATGCGATTGTATTTGCAAATCAAGTTGAAGTGAAAAACGCACCAAGAGAAAGTGCTACTGAAAATTTTGTGTTACACGAAGGAACAAAAGTTAGCGTAATTGATGTGATTGGGGACTGGGAGAAAATCAAACTTACTGACGGTCAAGTCGGTTGGATTTCTAGCCAAGCGATTAAAAAATTGTAATGAAGAAAGTTGTTGGTTTCACCCTAATGTATGCATTAAAAGGAAACACAGGTAGTCAATTTTCATAGAATGGGTGGGTCAAGCATAATTATTTTAAATAACGAGGCTTTCTTTTTTTGCCTTTAGGGTAGTCCGTTTGTTTCGTACCTTTAACAATAACTTTACAAGTTGATTTATGACAAAAGTTTTAATTACAGGAGGAACAGGATTAGTAGGTGAACATCTTCAAAAAGTGTTCTTAGCAGAAGGCTATAAAGTCGTCATTTTATCGAGGACAAATAAAAAATCTGAGATTGAAAATTTGTCATACGCACATTGGAATGTGCCCCACCAGAAAATAGATGTGGCAGCAGTTTGTAGTGCAGATCATATTATTCATCTTGCGGGTACCAATATTGGTGAAGGAAGGTGGACTCAAAAGCAGAAAAAAAGTATTGTCGATAGTAGAGTAGATACGGCTGCTTTTATTTTTAAGACGCTCAAAGAAAACAAGCATCAAGTCAAAACATTTATTTCTGCGTCAGGTGCAGATTGTTACGGAGTAAAAACAACAAGTCTTGTGCACAAAGAGTCTGATGATTTTGGAACAGATTTTTTAGCAGACGTCTGTCAGAAATGGGAGAAAGCGGCAGAAAATTTCGTAGAGTTGGGAATTAGAACGGTTTATTTAAGAACCGGATTGGTTTGTGCAACTAGCGGTTCAGCATTACAAAAAATGGCAACACCAATTAGAATGGGGTTTGGTAGTGCGCTAGGAACAGGTAAACAAATCATGTCTTTAATTCATATTGAGGATTTGTGTAATCTATATCTACATGCATTGAAAAGTGATCGTGTGCAAGGAGCGTATAATGCTGTTTCTGTAAACAGTACCAATCTACAGGTGACCAAACAAATGGCTTCCATTTTGCATAGACCCCTATTTATGCCAAAAGTACCAGCTTTTGTGTTGAACAATCTTTTTGGTGAAATGGCTACTATTCTACTTGAGGGTAGCGCAGTGGACAACACAAAAATAAAATCAACAGGTTTTTCTTTTAAGCATCAAGATTTAAAAACGATATTAGAAAATACGATTTAATTATTTTCTAAAAACAGATAAGGATTCTAATAAGTCTGGGTAAACAAAAACATAGTTTAAATCTTCTTGTGTTTTTTGGTTTGAGATGATCTTAAAACTATCTAATTCTTCCTTAAATATGGCGGGTTTTTTTCCTATTTGAGTGGTTGCAAGCTCATAGAAGTCCTTTTTCGATGGGTGGGTACTCGCCACTGCATTATAAGTAACATTCCACTTTTGTTTTTTGAGGACAGTCTTTATAATACCGATACAATCCTCTAAGTGGATTAAGTTTACAGGAGCCAGTCCGTTTTTAACGATTCTGTCATCTTTAAAAAAATGGCCAGGATTTCTATTACCACCTATTAATCCTGCGAAGCGAATAACAGTAGTGTCAAAGCGAGAGTTGTTCTTAAACAACGTTTCAAAATCAATTAATTCTTTTTTTGCAGGATTTACTTTAAAGTTTTCAGTCGAGGTAATTTCTCTATTTACTTCTGCGTATACTGCTGTTGAGCTGACGAAAATAACGTGTTTTATGGAAGATTGTTCTAAAGATTTGATCAGGCTTTTATAAGTATGATAAAAAGGTTTTTGTCTTCTGAAAGGAATGTTGATTAAAAGGATTTCAGATTGTATAAAATGTGGCCAATTCCCATCAATTTTATCCTCAATATTCAATACGTAAGGTTGAATTTGATTTGAGAGTAAAACTTCTAATTTATCAGTAGTAGTGGTGCTTCCTTTGACTGTAAATCCATCATCGACAAGAGACTTTGCTAGCGGAAGACCCAACCAGCCACAACCCAAAATACTAATTGATTTCTTCATTTTTGTTTTCTTTAAAATCGTCTAGTTTATCTAGTAAAACAGGAAAAACAGTAGTCGCTAGCTTTTTTGTGGGTTTGTATAGAATAGACTGTTCCATTTCTTCATCTCCGACAAACGGAATCATTACATTAATTTTTTCAAACCAACCGATTAGAACACTTAAGATGAGCGCTAGTTTTAAAGCTCCAAAAACACCCCCTAGAATTTTATTGATCAAACCTAGTGCGGCTAGAGAAGCTATTTTAGTTAGTAATTTTCCTACTAAAGAAATTAAGACAACAATCAGAACAAATGTAATGGCAAAAGCAGCAAGGGATATGTATTTTGCTTCCCAGGTTACAGATTTCATAAGAAAGCCTTTGGCATAAAAAGAAAAGTGAATCGCTCCATATACACCAGCAATTAAAGCAATCAATGAAGCCATTTCAACAAAAAGCCCCTTCATCAAACCTTTTACAAAACCAAAGAGTAAAATGACAGTAATGACAATATCAAGAACCTCCATATTATAAATTTAATTCAAAGATACAGTTTTATGGTTTTACCCTATAAGACTTCTTATATTTGTATAAAAAAGTAACAATGGTAAATGATGAGCAGTTAAAATTACGTTGGCATGAAGTAGTGAAAGATTTGTCTGACCAATTCGCGGATGGTGACACTTTGGATGTTGATGCCATCTTATATTTGATTGGAGTTCAAGAGTTGGGTCAGGGACATAAGGTTTTTAAAAAAGACGAGAAATTAAATTTAATGCACATCGCTATCTGTAGGTTACTAGAGCCCTATGGTTATTATGAATTTGAATATTTTGATGATGACGGTTGGCCTCATTATAATGCTTTAGAAAGTTTACCAAATTTAAAACCAGGAGAGCAAACTTTATTGATGAAGGAGGCAATTGTTAGGTATTTTGGCGAATAGTTTTGAAATAATTTATGACCAGTAATCATATGCAAAAAATCCTTTTTTTCTTACTGTGTATTGCTTTTCAGTTTCTAGGAGCACAAAATATGGTGTCTGGAAAATTTACGGATCAAAACTCTGTTAAAGACGTTGCGTTGTATCGAATTATTGATGGCAACCCTGATTACATCAAGTATACAAATGTAGAATCAAAGCAGTTTTCTTTTTCAATGGAAGGACTACCTAAGGGTGTTTACAGGGTTTTATACCAAAATATCAAAACGGGGTATGTTGATTTTATTTACAACCATGAGTTAGTCAATTTTACCATAAACAGTTCAGAGGGACAATCTTCTGTTGAATTTTTAGCTTCCAAAGAAAACCAGTTGCTACAAGCTTATCAATACAGTGTTGGGCAGTTACAAAACAAATTAGATTCAGTTCAAATTTCATATTTTAAAAACCCAAAAACAAGTAGATCAAAATATCAAGAAATAAAGGAAAAAGTTGACGGAGCGCAACAATATTATGAAGAATTGGCAAAAGAGTATTACTGTTTAAGTTTCATAAAAGCCTCAAGAAGGCACAATGCTCCCCTACCATTTTATTTACCAGACGAATATTTAAATCATATCATAAAGTCTTTTTTAGAGGGGTTAGATTTTCAAAATTTAATATTGAGAAACTCCATGTTCATCAAAAAGAGACTAAACACTTATGTTTTTTATTTGCATCAAGTAGAAGCAATTGATCAACAGAATGAATTGTATTTGCGTGCGATTGAAAAAATATTAGCCAAAACGAAGGAGGATGTATTTAAAGAACATGTATTGCGTTGGTTCATGACGGTGTTTTTGAAAAAACAGAATAGTGAGGTTCTGTCCTCTTTAATCAATTTGTACAAGACCATTCCAGAAGAATTTCGAAACAAAACATTACTTTCAACCATTGAGATCCAATCGAAGACTATGGTAGGGCAAATAGCTCCTGATTTTAAAATTTCAGACCAAGAAAGTTTGCACTCTCTAGAGGGAAACAACAATTATCTAATCATTTTTTGGAGTAGCGAATGTCCTCATTGTTCAGAGGAGTTGCCAAGAGTTGAAGAAATAACCAACAATCATAAAAACACAACGGTCATTACGATTGCTCTTGAAAACGAATCCTCTTTGGCAAACTGGCGTGAGATAATAAAAGCGCAGTACAACGATTGGAAAAACATCGTTGCTTTAGGAAAATGGGATAGTAAAGAGGCAATCGTTTACGATATACATGCAACACCCNCTTATTTTCTNTTAGATGAAAACAAACAAATTATAGGCAAACCTCATGATTTCTCAGCGGTCAGAGAAATGCTGAAGTAATTATTCAAAACTTAAAAAAGCTTCTTTGATATGTTTTATGTCGGTTTTTTGGTTGTTTTTGACAATAGCAATGATATCAAAACGAACTTCGACATCTAAATTTCTTTTTTGTACGTAAGCATCAGCAGCAGTGATGAGCAGTTTTATCTTAGATTTGGTAACAAATTCCTCAGGACTTCCAAAAGAATCTGTACTTCTTGTTTTTACTTCTATGATAGCAAGTGTGCTGTTTTGATGTGCAATGAGATCAACTTCTGCTTTCAAATAACGCCAGTTTTTTTCAAGAACTGTGTATCCGTTCTCCGTTAAATATTTAGCAGCTAATGCTTCACCAAAGTTTCCTAAATCGTTGTGAGTCGCCATGAGTTTTGTCTTAGAAGTTGTTTTTGTTGCCAAAGATGTAAAACAACAAATCAGCCCTTATAAACCAAACGAAATTTTACTTTATAAATTGAATGGAAGAGTTGTTTTTATCAATCTCCATATAAATCTCAGAACCGAAAATAAGGCCCAGGTTTTTTAGTTCGTGACCCGCAGGGAAATCAAATAAAACGGGTATGTTATATTTTTCTACAAGGCTTAAAATGATTTCTTCTATGGTTTGTCCAAATTCAGGGTAATTTTTTTTTGTATCAGTAAAATTTCCAACGACAAGCCCAGCACATTCTTCAAAATATCCTTTTCTGTCCAAAGCTCTCAAAAGGCGATCAATATGATATTTATATTCTCCAATTTCTTCAATAAAGAGAATTTTATTCTTGGTCGAAAAGCAGCTATTTGTACCGATCATGTTTTCTAAGATGGTTAAGTTTCCACCGACCAATACTCCTTTGCAAGTTCCTGATTTGTTAGAGGGATTTGAACGTATTTTATAATGAGGTAAGTTACCTTGTAAAATGTAGTGTAGCTGTTCTATGCTTTCTTCAATGGCAAGATAGTTTTCTTTAAAATTGATAGGCATAGGAGCGTGAATAGATTGGAATCCTAGATTGTGTAATTGATTGTGAAACACAGTAATGTCAGAATAGCCAACGATCCATTTCGGGTGTTTGGCAAAGTTATTAAAATCCAATTGATCTATAATTCTTACCGATCCGTACCCTCCCCGAGCACACCAAATAACTTTGGCAGTAGGATGGTCTAGTGCCCATTGAAAGTCTTTTGAGCGTTCATCATCTGTCCCGGCAAAATGGTGATATTCGTTGAAAACGGCATCTCCAATACTAACATTATATCCCCAGTTTTCAAAAGTTTCTTTTGCTTTTTGAATGGCATCCTGTTGTTTTATAATTCCAGCAGGGGAAACAATTAAAATGGTATCTCCCTTTTGTAAAAAATCAGGAGTTTTAAAAGTGATGTTTTGACTGTTCATGGTAGTAATCACAAAGAAAAAAATGAGCCTAAAATAGGTTTTCATAAACTGAGTTTGTTGTTCAAAAATAAGGAATTACTGTGAACTAATTTTATCGAAGGGTTTTAAGTTAGCTGAAATGGTGAAATCATTTCCAATAAGAAATCAATACATTAAGTGAAAAACTAGAATCATTTGATTATAAATTAGCAATCGATTAGAATGTGACCGTGTAGCTAACATAGGGTAGAGCCAATATTCCACTTAAAAAAGGGGTGGTAAATGCTCCAATATCTAAAGCATTTTTTCTAAGAGCAAGCCGAATTCCGTGTATTCCAGAATAATAATAATGGTTCTCACGGTCATCGCTTAAAAAGTTTTCGGTAATGAATGAAACCACTCTGTTGATTTTATGGGTTCCCGATACAATATAACGAGGAAATGATGAGTTTTCATTCTGATTGTTTTTTTCTAAGACATGAGTAGCTGAGAAACTAAGATTTGATTTGTGATCTCCAAAAGTAAGAGTACCTAGACCTAAACCCATTAAGCTTCCTTGTGGAAAACTTACAATTTTAATTTCGGCGCTCACAAATATATATTTAGCAATTGGTAAACTGGCCTTTGCATGTGTAAAGAATAAGAATTCATCAAAGACAAATAAAGGGCTATAAGAAAAACCTACGGAGATGTAATCACTAATTCCATGCTGTATGGAGTTGATTGCTAAAACAGTATTGCTGTAGTATCCAGTGTTTTTTTTAAGAGGAATAGCCGAGTTGGTCATGAAATATTTAGAAGGAATAGAGCGGGTATATTTTTCTTCTTTCGTTTGTTGTGTATTTTCTATTTTAGCATCTAGCACTTTTGGTTTGTCTTTTGTTTGAGCATAGCTAGAGCAAAAGCAAAAAAAGAAGAGAATTTGATAAAATATAGGTTTCATGTTTTTTATTCAAGATACAAATAAAACTAGTAAACGTTAAATAATTAATTTTTCTTTTGGTCAAATCATTTTGATCTTTCAACCCTCTATTTTATAATCTTTCAACTCAGAATTGTATTTTTGCTCATTAAAATAATGTAATCCATGAATAATCCTAAAAGATATACCGTCACAACTGCTTTACCTTACACCAATGGACCTATACATATTGGTCATTTGGCTGGAGTTTATGTGCCTGCCGATATTTATGTACGTTATTTACGTAACAAAGGAAAAGATGTAGCTTTTGTAGGAGGATCAGATGAACATGGAGTACCCATTACGATCAAAGCAAAAAAAGAAGGAGTAACACCTCAAGACATAGTTGATAAATATCATGAGATCATCAAGCAGTCTTTTATAGATTTTGGTATTTCTTTCGATAATTATTCTAGAACATCTGCTTCAATACATCATGAAACGGCTTCTGATTTTTTTACGAAGTTGTACGAAGAAGGAGCGTTTATAGAAAAAGTTGAACACCAGTTGTACGATAAAGAAGCCAATCAGTTTTTGGCAGATAGATTTGTGATAGGAACTTGTCCTAAATGTGGAGATGAAAATTCTTATGGAGATCAATGTGAAAAATGTGGAACGTCTCATAACGCAACCGATTTAATCAAACCAAAATCAGCAATTACGGGTAACATACCCACAGTTAAAGAAACCAAACATTGGTTTTTACCTTTAGACAAACATGAAGCTTTTCTAAAACAATGGATTTTAGAAGGCCACAAAGACGATTGGAAACCAAACGTATATGGACAAGTAAAATCTTGGATAGATGACGGCTTGAGGCCAAGAGCGGTAACACGTGATCTAGACTGGGGAATACCGGTTCCTGTAGAAGGTGCAGACGGAAAGGTTTTATATGTTTGGTTCGACGCACCCATTGGATATATTTCATCTACCAAAGAATGGGCAGCAGCCACAGGGAAAGATTGGACTTCGTACTGGAAAGATAAAGACACCAAGCTGGTTCATTTTATTGGAAAAGATAACATTGTATTCCATTGTATTATTTTTCCTGCGATGTTAAAAGCACACGGAGAATACATCCTGCCTGAAAATGTACCAGCTAACGAGTTTTTAAATTTAGAAGGAAATAAATTGTCAACTTCAAAAAACTGGGCAGTTTGGCTCCATGAATATTTAAAAGAATTCCCGGATCAGCAAGATGTATTGCGTTATGCCTTGACCGCTAATGCACCCGAAACAAAGGATAACGATTTTACGTGGAAAGATTTTCAAGCAAGAAATAATAATGAGTTGGTTGCTATTTTTGGAAACTTTATCAATAGAGTTGTAGTCCTAACCAATAAATATTACGAAGGAATCGTACCCTCTCCTTCAGATTTTTCTGAATTGGACCAAGATGTATTGGCAGAGGTTAAAGAATTTCCTAATAAAATTTCAAAATCTATGGAACGATATAGATTTAGAGAGGCGTTAATGGAAATGATGAACTTGGCTCGTCTAGGAAACAAATATTTAGCAGATGAAGAGCCTTGGAAATTGGTAAAAACCGATGAAGCTCGTACCCAAACCATTATGTACGTAGCGTTACAAATAGCTGCAGCTTTGTCTGTATTATCTGAGCCATTTTTGCCCTTTAGCGCCATAAAATTAAAAAGGATTTTAAATCAACAAGGCGTATTTAATGCTTGGGANGACGTTGAGCACAAAGAGGTTTTAATTCCTGCAGGACATACCATAGGCAAAGCAGAATTGTTGTTTTCAAAAATAGAAGATGCTCAAATTCAGGCGCAAATAGACAAATTAGAAGCTACAAAATTAGCAAATGCTGCCGAAGTAAAAGATGTAGCGCCACAGAAAGAAATCATAAGTTTTGAGGATTTCACCAAACTAGACATCAGGACAGGAACAATTGTAGAAGCTGAAAAAATGCCAAAAGCTAAAAAGTTATTGGTGTTAAAAGTAGATACAGGAATAGACATAAGGACAATTGTTTCTGGAATTGCTGGGAGTTACAAGCCAGAAGATATTATAGGGCAAAGAGTATCCGTNTTGGTCAACTTGGCACCAAGAAAATTACGTGGTGTAGACAGTGAAGGGATGATTTTAATGACAGATACCAAAGACGGGAAAGTGTCATTTATTGCGCCTTCTGAAGGGGATATAGCCAATGGAGAATTTATTAGCTAGGACAAAGAACACAATCCAAATCTCCGTTTTTAAATAGAGTTCAAAAATGGAGATTTTAGAGATGAATTTGCTGTTTTATTTCATTTCCAAAGCTGCTTTAAGCACATCTTTTCTACTAATTTGTCCAATAATCTTGTTTCCGTCTGCTACGGGAAAACGGTTTCTTCTAGAAGTACAAAATTGATTAGCCGCATCAAAAATATTGGTATCTCCATTAATAGTTTCTATAATAGTCTCCATGTATTCNTCTACCGTTTGGTCGTGTAAAGGAATATTATAATACCTNCTATTTGCGATTTTTCTCATGCAATCTCCCTCTGAGATCATCCCCAGAATTTCATCATGTTCATTTACAACACAAGCTCCTGCAATATTATTGGTCACCAATAATTGCATGGCTTCTCCGATGCTTAGTTTTGGAGTAAAAGTGATCAATTGATTTCTAGGTACCATATAATCTGATACCAAAATTTTTTCTTCCTTGGTGATCGTTTTTTTTATTGCCATATGATTTTTTTAAAAGTTGGANTCCTAAGATAACGTTTATTTTTGTTGAAATCAATTTTTTTTGGGCTGCAAAGTTGTTTAGGTATTCATAAGGCTTTCTATTTCTTCTATTTCTATGGGTATGTTTTTCATCAAATTTAGGGGTTCTGTGTTTTTTTGAAGGACTACATCATCTTCAAGTCTTATCCCTAAATTTTCTTTAGGGATGTAGATCCCAGGTTCAACAGTTAAAACCATATTGGCTTTCATTTCTTTTTCAAAATCTCCATAATCATGGGTGTCCAATCCCAAATGGTGAGAAGTTCCATGCATAAAATATTTTTTATAAGCAGGGTTTTCTTGGCTTTGGTTTTGAAGGTCTGCTTTGTCTAATAACTTGAGTTTAACCAATTCTGAGGTCATCAATTTTCCTATCTCTTCGTTATATACTTTCCATGCTGTTCCTTCTTTAAGCATTTTGGTGGCTTCTTTTTTTACGTGTAATACAGACTGGTATACAGATTTCTGACGATCGGTATATGTACCATCAACAGGAATAGTCCGAGTCAAGTCACTAGAATAGTTGGCATATTCAGCAGCTGTATCCATTAAGATTAAGTCTCCAGAGTTGCATTTTTTGTTGTTTTCTATATAGTGCAAAATACAGGCAGAATAGCCAGAAGCAATGATAGGAGTATAGGCAAAACCTTTAGATCGATTGCGGATGAACTCATGAATCATTTCAGCTTCAATTTCATATTCCCAGACCCCTGGTTTCACAAAATTCAACACCCTATCAAATCCCTTTTTGGTGATGTTACACGCTTGCTGTAAGAGTTCTACTTCTACTTCAGACTTGATNCCTCTCAATTGAAANAGTATATCTGAGGCTTTGAAATACTTGTGATTTGGATACGTAGCTTTGATTTTCTTTACAAATCTATCCTCACGTGTTTCCATTTCTAGAACTGCTCTTTTGTGTGGGTTTTGATTTACATAGATGTTTTTGGCTTGAGGGATAATTTCATCAAGAATAGTATCCATTTCTGTCAACCAGTAAATGGTTTGAATTCCAGAAGTTTGAGTGGCCTCTTTTTTACTCAATTTTTCTCCCTCCCAAATGGCAATCAGTTCACTAGTTTCTTTGGTGAATAAAATCTCTCTGTGGTTTGGGTTTTTGGCCTCGGGAAACAGCACCAAAACACACGCTTCTTGATCTACTCCACTCAAATAAAAAAGATCACGATGTTGGTGGAAAGGCATTGTACTATCTGCTCCGGTGATAAAGATATCATTGGCGTTAAAAAAGGCTATGGAATTAGCTTCCATTTGGTTGATAAAACGTTTTCTATTTTCGACAAACAGCTTAGAGTCGATTTGAGTATATTTCATAAGTATAAAGTTACCTGTTATACGAAAAGGTTAAAAGAAAAAAGCATACAGACATCTGAAAGTCAGCAAATTATATTGAGTACAGAATCAATAGCCATACTGCAAATTACAAAAGAATATTGGAAGTCTTAAGAAAAAAATAAAAAGAATAAAGGGTTGTGTTGGGCTTTTTTTCAACGGTAAAAATAGCAACTCTAAGGGAGAGTGATTTGTACTTTTTGTTCTTGAATTCAATGAAACGGCCAAAGGAGTTCATTAAACCCTCCTCAACACCTCCAACGCTTTTTGTACACTATCAACTCGAATAAATGTAATGAGTAGTCGTAAACCATTTTTGGTTTCTTTTTCTTTCATCACACACATTTTATTGTTTTGTTGTACGTATTTTAAAACCTTCGTGAAGGCTTCCGTTTGATAGAATTCACTCTGTTGGTCAGACACAAAATATCCGATCATTCGTTTTTGTTTCAATACAATTTTTTCCAATCCTAATTTTTTAGCTAGCCATTTGATGCGAACAGAATCCAACAAATCTGTAACTTGAAATGGGAGTTCTCCAAAACGATCAATCAGTTGTTGTTGAAATTCTTCAAGTTCTTTTTCTTCAGACAATTCANCGAGTTTTCGATAAAGATTCAAACGCTCAGCGATTACATTGATATAGTCATCAGGGAATAAAATTTCAAAGTCAGTATCGATTTGTATGTCAGAAACAAATTCTTTGTTCTCTATGTTTTGTTCCTCATACAGATCTTTGAATTCTTTTTCTTTTAACTCATTAACAGCTTCTTCAAGTATTTTTTGATAGGTGTCAAAGCCGATATCAGTGATAAACCCACTTTGTTCTCCACCCAATAAATCTCCTGCACCACGAATTTCTAGATCTTTCATGGCAATATTAATACCACTTCCCAACTCACTGAACATTTCTAAAGCTTGGATTCGTTTTCGAGCTTCTTCGGTCATCATATGATAAGGTGGACAAATAAAATAGCAGAATGCTTTTTTGTTTGAACGTCCAACACGACCACGCATCTGGTGTAAGTCAGACAATCCAAAGTTGTTGGCATGATTGATAAAAATAGTATTCGCATTCGGAACATCAAGCCCAGATTCTATGATGGTTGTAGCCACTAAAACATCAAATTTTCCTTCCATAAAATTGACCATGACTTCTTCTAGTTTTCTCCCTTCCAATTGTCCGTGGCCAACTCCTATTCTAGCATCGGGTACCAAACGTTGTAACATGCCTGCTACTTCTTTAATGTTATCAACTCTGTTGTGGATGAAGAAGATTTGGCCGCCTCTAGNCATTTCATACATCACTGCATCTCTTATNGCTTCTTCGCTAAATCCAATAACCGTACTCTCTATGGGATGTCTGTTTGGGGGAGGGGTTGCGATCACCGATAAATCTCTAGCAGCCATCAAACTAAACTGTAAGGTTCTTGGGATGGGGGTAGCGGTTAAGGTCAAGGTGTCAACATTTTCTTTGATCGTTTTTAATTTGTCTTTCGCCGCAACACCAAATTTTTGTTCCTCATCGATAATGAGAAGTCCCAAGTCTTTATACTGAATCTTGTCAGAGACCAATTGATGGGTACCAATGACAATATCTAACCTACCTGAAGCCAAATCTTCCAGTACTATTTTTTTTTGTTTCGCAGTTTTAAAACGGTTTAAGTAATTGATATTGACAGGAAAATCTTCGAGTCTTTTTTTAAAAGACTTAAAGTGTTGAAAGGCTAAAATAGTTGTGGGCACCAATACGGCAACCTGTTTGCCATTGTCAACAGCTTTAAAGGCTGCACGTATAGCTACTTCTGTTTTTCCAAAACCGACATCACCACAAACCAATCTATCCATAGGCTTGTCATTTTCCATATCAGCTTTTACATCTTGTGTTGCTGTGTTCTGATCCGGCGTGTCTTCATACATGAAACTTGCTTCTAGTTCGTGTTGTAGGTAGCTATCAGGATCAAAAGAAAATCCTTTTTGATTTTTTCTTTTTGCGTAAAGCTGAATCAAATCGAAAGCCACCTTTTTTACTTTGGCTTTGGCTGTCTGTTTCGCTTTTTTCCAAGCAGGTGAACCCAATTTGTGGACTTTAGGAATTTTTCCGTCTTTCCCGTTAAATTTAGAAATTTTGTGGAGGGAGTGTATACTGATGTATAGGACATCGGAGTCACCATAAATCAATTTGATGGCTTCTTGTTTTTTTCCATTGACATCAATTTTTTGAAGTCCACCAAATTTTCCAATTCCGTGATCAATGTGAGTCACGTAATCACCGATTTCTAAATTGTTGACTTCTTGTAAGGTTACTGCCTGTTTTTTTGCAAAACCGTTTTTGAGTTGAAATTTGTGATAGCGCTCAAAAATTTGATGATCGGTATAGCAAACCATTTTATGGGCATGATCTACAAATCCCTCATGAATTTGAAAAACCAATGTTTTGTATTCTATTTCTTCTTCACTTTCTTCAAAAATATCATGAAAGCGTTTCGCTTGTTTTTCATTGGCACAGAATAAATAGTTGGAATATCCTTTATTCGTATTTTCCTTTAGGTTTTCTATTAACAGATTAAAATGTTTATTAAAAGAAGGTTGAGGTTCTGTATTTCCATCAATACTGTTTGCGCTTTTACTGTTGTTAATGGTTACCCTACTGTACCCATTTAGTTGTTCTTTAATTTGAATACCATCAACAAACAAATCACTAGGCAAAGTATGTTTTAGGGTTTCGGATAACGTTTCAAAACGAGCGGATGCTTTTTCAAATAAAGTGTTTAAATCATTTTGAAGAATGTCTATGCTTTTGGTGTAAACAATACTTTCGTTTGGAATAAAATTTAAAAAAGATTCCCTTTTTTCAGAAAACTGTTTGTTTTCTACATTGGGCATGATTTGTATCTTGCTAGGGTTTCCTGTGGAAAGTTGTGTTTCCACGTCAAACGTACGGATGCTATCTACTTCGTTACCAAAGAATTCTAATCGATAAGGCTCGTCATTCGCAAAAGAAAATACATCTACAATACCTCCTCGAACCGCAAATTCTCCTGGTTCTGTTACAAAGTCAACACGATTAAATCTATATTCGAACAATACTTCATTGATAAAATCTAAGCTAAACTCATCGCCAGTAGTGATTTTTAGTGTGTTGCTGTTTAGNTCTTTTTTTGTCACTACTTTTTCAAACAAAGCATTTGGATAGGTGACAATAATGACCGGTTTTTTTCTAGCGTTTAGTCTATTCAAAACCTCAGCGCGCATAAGCACATTAGCGTTGTCTACATCTTCAATTTCATAAGGTCTTTTGTATGATCCAGGATAGAATAGCACCTCTTTTTCACTAAGTAATCGTTCTAAATCGTTTAAATGATAAGCTGCTTGCTCTTTGTCATCCAAGATGAGCAAAAAAGTTTTGCCTGTTTTTTTAAACGTTTCTGAGATGATGATTGACAGTGAAGCTCCATTAAACTTACTCAGTACAGTATGTGTTTTGTCTTTTGTAACTTGAGCTACTAATTTTCTTGTGGCACCAGCATCTTGGTATTTTTCTAGAAATGATTTGATTTTCAAGGCCGAAATATTTTAGTACAAATGTAGCGTTATCTTGGGGTTAAAAAAATTGAAAAAGGAGAGGAGTCAATAATAGATTGACTTTAAATTGTACTCTAATCTTCAACTTCTTATTTTTGCCTTATGAGTTTATTTTTGTCATACAAAAACATACCGATTCACTACACCGTGTCTGGAAAAGGGGCTGCAGTTGTTTTGCTACACGGATTTTTAGAGAACATCACCATGTGGCAAAGTTTAGAAGAAATTTTAAATATGAGATACAAGGTGATCTGTGTCGATTTATTAGGACATGGACAAACGGAAAATTTGGGATACGTGCATACCATGGTACAAATGGCTGAGGTAGTAAAGGAGGTGTTAAATTCTTTAAATATTAGAAGATCTTTTTTGGTGGGGCATTCTATGGGAGGTTATGTGGCATTAGCATTTGCAGATTTATATCCAGATCATGTGAAAGGATTAGTTTTGTTGAATTCAACTGCTAGACCAGATACTGAAGAAAAAAAAATAGGACGAGACAGAGCCATTGCTATGGTCAAAGAAAATTACAAATCATTTGTCAGAAATTCGATCCCATTGCTGTTTCGTTCAACAAGTCGAAATTTATATGCCGAGGAGATTGCTAGGGTTAAAAAGGAAGCTTTAACAACCTCAAAACAAGGAATTATTGCTGCATTAGAAGGGATGAAGATAAGGCTAGATCGAGAGGCATTGCTGCATTTTGGTCCCTATCCCTCGTTGATGATTTTGGGGAAAAAAGATCCGGTATTAAATTATGAAGAATTGGTAACGCAGACCAAAAACGCTAAAACACAGGTTGTAGCGCTAGAAAATGGTCATATGAGTCTTATAGAAGACAAGGCAACTACAGAAAACGCGATTTTACAATTCATAAAAAACAATTGACAACAAACAATCAAAGTCTCTACAACCATTCAGTTGACTTCTATGGAGAAGATTTTGCAGGATATGAATCAGCTTACAAATAAATAAAACACTTTTTTACGCCGTTAAACATCTTTAATGCAAAAAAAGTATTGATTTTGGACTTAAAATGTGATTTTAAATCCAAAATCTGTCTTAAATTTGTCCAGGAGTTGGTTGGTCAAACCGGTTTCAAACAAACAAACAGATGAAATTAATAAGATTTGGTCAAGAAGGAGCTGAGAAGCCCGGTGTCATAACCTCGTCAGGAAAAAAAATTGATGTATCAGCCTTTGGTGAAGATTACAACGAAGAATTTTTTGGTAGCGATGGATTGGAAAGACTGTCTGTTTGGTTAACAGAAAATGAAGATGTATGCTCTCAAGTTTCTGAAGACGTAAGATTAGCAACCCCTTTGGCACGACCTTCTAAAATTGTTTGTGTAGGATTGAACTATGCAAAACATGCCGAAGAAGCTGGAATGGCAGTGCCAAATGAGCCTGTATTGTTTTTCAAATCTACAACTGCTTTGTCTGGACCTTACGACGATGTTATCCTTCCTAAAAATTCTGAAAAGACAGATTGGGAGGTTGAATTGGCTATTGTAATTGGTAAAAAAGCATCTTATGTTGCGTTAGAAGAGGTAGAAGATTACATTGCGGGTTATGTGTTGCACAACGATGTGTCAGAAAGAGCTTTTCAAATTGAAAAAGATGGACAATGGTGCAAGGGGAAAGGCTGTGATACTTTTGCTCCTGTTGGTCCTTTTATAGCAACCAAGGATGAGATTAAAAATCCTAATGATTTAGAACTTTGGTTAGAGGTGAATGGAGAGCGTTTGCAGCATTCCTCTACCAACGATTTTATATTTGACGTACAGACTGTTGTTTCTTATATCAGTCAATTTATGACACTCTTGCCAGGGGATATGATTTCTACAGGAACTCCATTTGGAGTAGGCTTAGGGCTTCATCCCCCTAGATATTTAAAGCCAGGAGATGTTATGGAGTTAGGGATCGAAGGGTTAGGGAGTTCAAGACAGGTTTGTAAAGCATATAGTGAAACGCAGAGAATAAAAAATAATAGATAAATTAATTTAAGATGGAAATAAAAATTAATACCAAGTATCCTTCTATGGAGGATTTAAGAAATAGAGCAATGGTTAAGATGCCAAAGTTTGCTTTTGAGTATTTAGATGGAGGGTGTAATGAAGATATCAATCTTGATAAAAACAGGACAGATCTTCAAAAAATAGAATTGATGCCTCAGTATTTGTCTAAGTTTGATAAATCAAGCATGCAGACTGAGTTGTTTGGACAAACGTACGACGCTCCCTTTGGTATTGCTCCAGTAGGATTACAAGGCTTGATGTGGCCTAATGCTCCTGAAATTTTAGCAAAAGCGGCAAAAGACCACAACATCCCATTTGTTTTAAGTACTGTAACTACATCTAGTATTGAACGAGTTTCTGAAATCACGGATGGAAAATTTTGGTTTCAATTGTATCATCCTACAGATGAGGACATTAAAAAAGATGTTATTGATAGAGCGGCAAATGCAGGTTGTGATGTCTTGGTGATCTTAGCAGATGTACCTACTTTCGGTGTACGACCAAGAGATACTCGTAATGGACTGGGGATGCCACCAAGAATGACATTGAAGAATATTATTGAGGTTTTTAAACACCCGCACTGGGCAACTCAAACCCTAATTCATGGTCAGCCTAATTTTGAAACCATGAAACAATATATGCCAAAAGGAATGAACTTGCAGCAATTGGCAAAGTTTATGGATGCTACTTTTAGTGGAAGATTAAATGAAGAAAGAATTGCTTCTATTCGTGAACAATGGAAAGGTAAATTGGTAATCAAAGGTGTTGTTAGTGCTGAAGATACTGAAAAAGCAATCAAATTAGGCGTTGATGGATTGATTGTCTCCAATCATGGAGGACGTCAGTTAGATGCAGGTCAATCTTCTATTGTGCCGATGACGAATTTAGCTGAAAAATACGGAGATCAAATCAAAATTATGGTGGATTCTGGGCTTAGAGGTGGACCTGATATCGCAAGAGCGATGGCAAGTGGAGCAGAGTTCACTTTTATGGGTCGAAGCTTTATGTATGGTGTAGGAGCTCTAGGTAAAGAAGGAGGGAATCATACTATTTCTCTTATGAAAACTGAGTTACAACAAGTGATGGAGCAAATTTGCTGTCAAGATACAGGCGCTTTTAAACCCCATTTGATCAAATAATAAATCATAAAAAAACCTCAGCAATTGCTGAGGTTTTTTTATGAAATTGTTGAAACGAACTATTTACTGCCCAACATCATCAACTCATGGACAATGATTTTAGTTGTCGATCTTTTGTTTCCATCTTTATCTTCCCACTGTTCATGGGTTAATTTACCTTCAATCGCAATTTGACTTCCTTTGTCTAAATATTTTTCTGCGATATCTGCAGTTTTATTCCAGCACACAATATTGTGCCATTGTGTGTTTGTGATACGTTCCCCTTCATTGTTGTAATAACTATCTGTTGTAGCCATTGAAAAATTCGCTACTTTTTTGTCTTCTCCAAAAGTTTTTACCACTGGGGATCCTCCTAAATTTCCGATTAACTGTACTTTGTTTCTTAAATTGTTCATGATAAATATTTTTAATTAAGATTAATTGTTTTTGTCGTTTTAGACTTTACAAAGATGTGAAAGCATAGAATATTTACTCGGTTGTTAAATAATTGCTTTCGGATATAAACGTTTGTAACCGTTTGTTGCTGTTTTTTTCTTATCTTTAAGTAAGGCTAAAAATGAAAAGCTATGGAAAAAAATTGTCAAGAGTGTGGAGAAAAAATTGTAGGCAGATCAGATAAAAAATTTTGTAATGACCAATGTCGAAATGCCTTTAACAATAAGCTAGAAGTAGGGGACAAAAGTTTGGTTAGGAACATCAACAATGCTCTAAAAAAGAATTATAAAATTTTATGTGCTCTAAACCCCTCAGGTAAAACCAAAATACCAAAGCATAAAATGACAGAAATAGGATTTAATTTTAATCTATACACTCAAGTACATTTTACTAAGAAAGGAGATAGGTATAACTACTGTTATGATGAAGGCTATTTGCTGCTAGAGGGAAATCAAGTGTTATTGGTCAAAAAGTAAGGGCAAGGATATGTTTGGGTTTTTAAAATCTATGGTTATCATATGTTGTATGCCATTGAAACAAAAGATCACCATATTTAATGATAATGATAATGATAACAATACGTCGATATCCGGTAAATAAATCCTATTACCGACGTATTTTGTAAACATATAACCAGTTGTGCTTCATACTGAAAAAACACCGAGAACAAAACAAAAAATGAATGGATAAAGAAGCGATATTAAAACAATTACAAACTTGGACAAATAATATTCCTCTAATTGTTCTTGGTAGCGGAGCTTCTGTTCCTTTTAGACTTCCTTCAATGTGGACTTTGGGAGAGTTCTTAAAAAGCTCAATAAGTTTTGCAGATACTGACGACCAAACCCAATTTGAAAAATTTAAAGTAGAATTTGACAAAACAGGCGACTTAGAAAATACCCTTACAAAACTTCAATTAAGAACTAATGTACTTGCTGAAATTGTTGATAAAACTTGGGAACTAGTCAATGATTCGGATTTAAAAGCTTACGAAAAATTCATCAACAAAGAAATTGAATTTCCTTTAGCCGAATTATTAAAATATTTTTTAGACACAGCAGGTAAAAAAGTCTCAATTATAACAACGAATTATGACAGACTTGCTGAATATGCTACAAGCTTAGCTAAAGCAATTGTATGTAATGGATATGCTCAAAATCATATAGGACACTTCTCAAACAATATTCAATCCAACAATTTAGCATCTCTAAATGGGTATTACGGACAAGTAAATATTTGGAAGGTTCACGGCTCTTTAGATTGGTTTAAATCTAAAGATGATGAAAACATTCAACTTCCATTAAGGCAAAGTATTCCTAAAGATTATTGTCCTTTAATTGTAACACCTGGATTAAGTAAATATTCAGAAACACATAATGAACCATATAGAACCATTTCAAGACAAGCAGATTCTGAAATTGAAAATGCAAATGGATTTCTCTGTATCGGATACGGTTTTAATGATACACACGTTCAACCAAAACTAATTGCACAGATTAAAAACAATAAACCAATTATAGTTATAACTAAAGAACTTACTGCAAAAACAAAACAATCAATTATCGATAATAAATGTCAACAATATTTACTTATCGAAGAAGCTAATTCTAAAGACACCAAAATTTATTCTTCCAAATTTGGAGAGTTTGTAATTGAAGATACTAGTTATTGGGAATTAGGAGAATATTTAAAACTAATCATTTCTTAAACAAACACTATGGCTATATTTCAATTTGAAGAATCTACAAAAATCGGGACAGTTTTTAGTGTTGACACTTCTACCCTAATCGTAAAAGTTGAAGAACTTGAAAAGCTTCGAAAACTGCAAGTAAACCATTTAATTGCTGTAAAAAGTTCAAAAGCAGGACAACATTTAATTGGTATAATAAATCGAATTACCCGTAAAGTATCGGATGACGAAAATCCAGTTTCTGAAGATTTGGGTATGACCAATTTTCTACTAACAGAAAACATTTTAAAAGTCAATTTAATTGGCACTTTGATAGATAAACACGGAGAGGAAGAAAACGTATTTAAAAGAACTTTAGATACTGTTCCTGAGATTGAAGCAAACTGTTTTCCTATAGATGGAGAAAACATCACAAAATTTATGCGTACAATATCATCAAAAGAAAATTATGATATTCCTCTTTCACTTGGTAAATACTCAATTGATGAAAATGCAGATGCCTATTTAGATGGGGACAAACTTTTTCAAAGACACGCTGTAATTGTAGGTAGCACTGGTTCTGGAAAATCTTGGTGTGTCGCTAAATTGGTTGAGCAAATTGCAAAGCTACCAATGGCAAATTCAATTCTTTTTGACATTCACGGAGAATATAGTGGTAAAGATTTTAAAGCAGATGGAATCCAACATTTAAGAGTTGCTAATCCCTCAGACTTAGGTAAAACTGGCAATCTGCAAAATAGTGTATTAATGCTTCCCTATTGGCTTTTGACTTATGAAGAAATGCTAGCAATGCTACTTGATAGAAGCGACAGTAATGCACCTAATCAAGCAATGCTATTTTCTAAAATAGTCTTTGAAGAAAAAATTGCGTTTTTAGATTCAATTGGAGATACCACATTTAAAGATTCAATAACTATTGACAGTCCAATACCATATAAAATTGAAAATGTCATAAGTAAATTAAAAACTCTTGATGAAGAACGAGTTCCCGGAGCAAGAGTAGGTTCTGATAAAGCCGGTCCATTCAATGGTAAATTAACAAGGTTTGTTCAAAGATTAGAAGCTAAAAGCCAAGACAAAAGATTAGGATTCTTATTTCAAATATCAAGTGACGAATTAGATATTGACTGGATGAATAGCTTATGTAACTCTTTAATGCAAGGTTCTATGCACAATGACCACAAGTCAGGTGTAAAAGTTATTGATTTTTCAGAAGTTCCAT
>JGI26083J51738_10000086_pt1 | contig 40967 bp, 41 predicted proteins | sample SaaInl85LU_5_DNA_FD_51738 | JGI IMG/M metagenome (IMG submission 51738)
GGTGCCTGTTACAGAACGGTCGCCTCGGCGAGGCGACCCCACCTCTTATAATCCTAAATTCGGCAGTAGGCTTAGGTGCAATTTTAGAAACCACGAATACACACGAATCTGATAAGTCGCCAATATGGCGAAGTTTAAATTTAATGAAGTTCTGAGATATTCGAGGGGAGATACTTTGAATATAAAGTGTTTATAGATTTTGATTCGTGTTGATTCGTGTCCATTCGTGGTTCAACTCGTGCCTGAGTCGCTGCTGCGCTGAGCTTAGGTCCCGTATATGTGATTTCGACGATGTCGCTCGCTCTCTGGATGATCCCTTCGCTANAAAGGNAGCCGTGAAGTAGTTCGTCATCGTGCCCAGGTGTTCGCATTGTGACGATGAGCTTCTTTTCGACCATCCCGGTATTTTGCTGATAAGCGAGAGTGACCTCCAGGGGGTCTTCGATGGCTAAATAATCCTCTTGTGGGCTCTGTGCTTTGCCACCGACCACACGCTGTTTGATGACTTTCACGCTAGACTGTGAGGTCTGTGCGTGGGTTAATTTCTTCAGGGACATTCTTGACGGATGCGATTTGTAGTAGGCGTGGGAATGGAGCTTGCGATCAGTATGGGCGGCTACGCATCCAGTTTGCAATGGTTTCTGTTAGTTGTGCTTTATGGGTGGGTTGCGTGAAAGAATGGTCGGCACTTTCGATTAGGACCGTATCTACAGCGTCGCCTTGTAGGTTTTTGACACACTGAGTGTCTTTGGGTAGCACGACATCGTCTGCAGTGCCATGAATCAGTAGCCATTGCGCGGATACACAGTCGGCGAGTGGTTCGAGAGTGACGATGGTTTCGCAGAGATCTTGCATGAACGCTGAAGATAGGGGGNAGGCTTCATCTTCCCACATGAGGCCTGCATCCGGTGTTTCGCTGCCAAACTCGGTGGTNGCGAATGCCTTAGTGTCGATCATACCGGCAATTGATATGAGTGCCTTAATACGACCGTCCCGCGTGGCCTGAATCACACCGACTGCGCTGCCCATACTATGGCCGACATATGCGATCTTTGGATAGGTATGGGCGACTGCATCGATCACGGCGCTTAGGTCACCAGCTTCTTTGGAAATGGTCGCGTGGCAGAAGTCGCCCTCGGATTGCCCATTGCCTGCAAAGGAAAAGGCAAGCGTGTCGAAGCCTGCGGTATTGAGCGCCTTAGAGGTGTCGGCAATGACGGGGCGATCTTTGTTGCCCGTTAAGCCGTGTCCGAGGATGACCAGCCATTTGTCATCGCGGCAATCTTCTGCTCCAGTTGTGAATGTGTAGTCGAGTGTTTCGCCTAGAGAGTTTTTGATGGTTTGATTCATAGTGGAATTATCATTTAGCCGAGCTGTGGGGCTTCACTTGTGAAGACCGCAGTCCTTTAGGTCCTTGCTCGGCGGACTTCACAAGTGAAGCCCCTACATTATCCATCAGAGCGCGCTGCATGTTAGCAGATTAAACTAAAGTGGTGACTAGTTGCGGTCCTTGAAGGTGAGCTCTGCGATGCCGGATTTGTCGAGTTCGCCTTTGCCCATTTTGGTGAGTTTGGTGTATTGGTCGAAGGTCGCTTGCGCGAGTGGCGTATGAATTCCACTTGCCGCGGCGAGCGCGAGCGCGATACCTGAATCCTTTGCGGCATGTGTGGTGGAGAAGTAGCACTCATGGTCGCGTAGGATCATGTCTTCAGCATCCGTTTCCAGCACGCGCGAGTTAGCGCCAGTTTGACTGAAAATATTACAGAGCATCTTTAGGTCGATCCCCAGCGCGTGGCCGATACCGAGACCCTCTGCGAGGGCTGCTGTGTTGATATTCATCACCATGTTGACGAGTGCTTTGACTTCCGAAGCTTTACCAGCTTCGCCGACGTAGTGGAGGGCTTTGCTTAGCTCACGGAGTATTGATTTGTTGGCATTGAAATCGGTTTCTGCACCGCCGATCATGAGGAATAGCTCACCGCTACGCGCTTGAGGTATACTCGAGGCCATGCAGGCTTCGAGGCATCGTGCACCGACTTTGCTCGCGGCGGCTTCGAGGTGGCGATGAATGGCAGGTGTGAGCGTTGCGCAGTTGATGAATAGACGGCCTTCGGCTCCAGTAAAGAGGTTGTCTTCACCAAAGAAAATAGCGTCCATCGCTTCGTCGTTGGTAACGACGGTGAAGATGATGTCGGCATTTGCAGTGACGTCGGCAAGCGTCTCATAGGCAATCGTGTTGATTTCGTTGGCAAGATCCGTAGCGACGCTGGGGGTGATATCAAAGACTGCGGTTACCTGATAACCCTTGTCATTCAGGCAACGTGCCATGTTGCCGCCCATACGGCCGAGGCCGACAAAGCCTATTTTTTTGTCTTTCATGTGTCTATTCTTTGGAAAGGTGAAAAAGGAAAATATGAGGCAAGTGAAAACAGCCCATATTGATGATACTTAGANGATAGTTGGAAGCACGAACAGGCACAAATCAACACGAATAAGGAGATATAAATGCCCATTTATACGGCATCGAAATCTATGATGCTAGGTCATTTCCACGTCTTGCCGACGAGGTGCTTGCGTTACCTAATACGCATTCCAATCAAACAGACATCGTCATCGAGATCCGTGCGATTGGTGAATGTTTGAACGGATTCGATAAGCGAATCGAGCATGTCATGAAGGTTGTCGCGGCGGTGTTCGGCTAGGAAAGCGATTAATCGATCCTCGCTATATTCTTCTTCGCCCAAGGCCGCTTCAATGACTCCATCGGTATACAAGATGATTTCGTCTCCTGCCTTAAGCGATTGTGAGGTCACCGAGTATTCTGTGCTCGGGATAAGCCCAAGCGCAGGGCGCATGCTTTCATTTGGGAAGATCGCTGCGCTTTCACTTTTATCGGTTGGCACATATACACCGTGCCGGGCACCTGCTTGCACGTAGCTGAGTTCTTTTTTCTCTAAATCGAAATAACAGTAGACTGCGGTTGCAAAAATTGTCTGCCCGATTGGCTGCATGGTGCGATGTATCATATCGTTTAGACGATTCATGAATTCCTCAGGTTGCTCAGCGTAGGGTTGTAACTGTTGCACGGCGATCTGGATCATTGCGGTGACCATGGCTGCTCGCACGCCGTGGCCCATGACATCTGCTACCAGGACGGAGGCACCGCCATTTTCAGTTTTGATCACGGAGTAAAAGTCGCCACTGAGGTGAAACGAGGGGATGTATTTCGTGGTCAGTTCTAGTTGCGTTTGCCCATCTGTAGTTTGGAAGGTGGGCACGTTTTGCCGCATGAGTGTGCTCTGTAGATTGCGCGCGAGAAGCAGTTCTGCTTGCATTCGCTCGTGATTCTCTTCGAGTTTTTTGTGGAGTTCTTTCTCGTCGGTGATATCGCGCGAGAGACCGAAACTTCCTGCGAGATAATTGGAGCGTGTGCGCAGTGGAAGTTTTCTAGAGGATACCCATATTGTTTTCCCACCTCTTTCTACCGATTCCTCTTTATAGAGTTCTTTCAGTTTGCCGGTAGCGATGTCTCGCTCGTCTTTGAAGGCTTCTTGCGCATGTCCTGAATCGAACAAATCGAAGTCGGTTTTACCGATAACTTCGCAGGGTTCGGCTTTACCGCAATTTTCAGTTAAGTAGCGACTGACGGCGAGAAAGCGGGAGTCGGCATCTTTGAAATAGATGTATTCATCCAAGTGTTCCATGAGTGTTTGGAACAGCCATCGTGGTGAAATATTGTTGATGTTGTAGTTGCCCGAAACTGAGTGGTCGAGAGCTAGCGATTCGCGCTTTTGATAGAAGGCTTGGATCGTCGCAAAGCCTGAGGAGATATCTACCTCGGTATCTTCACTGAGAAATATGGAGCGTCCTACACGAGGATGATGAAGTAGTTGTTCACTTTCGACTGCATAGCGATCCTCTGGGAGAATGAATAGCGCTACAGGTGGGATCGCCCAGTCTGAGATCGTGGCTGCAAGGTGGGTGAGCTTTGTAATCGAAGGACCCACGATTAGAAAATCAATACGATACTCGGACGCCGTGATCGGGAAGTGCACCTCGATGACTTCCTGGGTTTTAAACGTAGGATCGGATTGTATGCGATGCGCGAGAGCGCCATCGCAGCCTATGTAACAGACTGCCATTCGTGAGGTATTTGAAGTTGGATAAATGTAGAGCACTGTCAGCTCGTATTGTGCTGACAGTGCTCTTTGGGGTTTGGTTGACTAAATGTCTGAAAAGCGAGCGATGGCCTGTGGATGGACTGTCGCTTTAACTGTTTTTTGCAGCGCTTTGATCTCTGCTTCCGCTGCTTTGATCGCTTTTTTGGTGTCGAGTGTTTCGACGACGAGCGTGGTGCTTCGGGACTCGCCTCCCGCTAGGTTGAGAATGCGTCCTTTCTTTCTTTCGAAGCCACGAGGGTTGGGATAGCTGGTTGCGGGTTCGAGACCTGTGACATAGCCATCGGCGGCACCTGCGGTGTTTTTCCAAAGCGTGAAGCATGGGAAGTCCTTGAGTGAGTAACGTAGCAAGGATGCTTGATTGCCGGCTGCATTATGTAGCATCGCCATTGTTTCGCGGCTGCCGCGCTTGCTAGCTAGTTCATAAAAGTAGGCTTGTTCGACGAAGCCGACCTGTGGTGCATCGTATTGGTCAAAGGTTTGGATGCCTTCGGCCGCGCGCGGATCGCGAGGAGCGACTTGTTTGAACGGTGCGAGCATTCGAGCGCCTTTTTCGAGCAGCGATTTACCGTAGTTAACATGATAGAGTAGTTGGTGCTCTGTTGGGTTGTTGCCCAGATTAGTGACGGTATCGCTAATCGTGAGTTTTCCAGAGCCGAGTTCCGTGCGGATTTCGGTATTTAGCCGCAGAGCTGGACCGAACATCATGGTCTCGTCGACTTCGCCTTTTAAGGTGATGGCTTCGTCGGTAATTTCGATCGAAACGGAGCGGGCAGGTGTGTTAGCGATATTACCATGCAATGTCAAAGAGACCTCGGAAGGATTGCCATTGTTATCAAGAACGGTGTCTGTGCAGGGCGCACCCATGCTGCTGAGTCCGCAGCGCACGATCCACTCATTGAAGCCCTTTAGCCAGCCGATGCCGCCGCGTTCGAGTGGGTTGACAAATGCAGGGTGCACGGGGTCTTGCACTGGGGAATCCCAGCCGAGCGAGATGTCGCCACATTGTCCTTTCCAAATGCCCATCCCGCGAGTCGGGAGGACTGAAAAGGAGAGTTTTCCATTGTTGATTTCGACGACTTGGACGCCTTCTTGTAAGCCGCCACGAAGGGTGTATGTCGTGACAGACCAGCCAGTGTCATCATCTAGATCAATGTGCTTAAAGCCTTCTGTTGTTTCTGGGTCGAGTAGTGGTAATTTATAGAGTGTTTTCATCTGGGTCCAGTGGCTTCGGTGATTACTTGTCGGTGGCTTGTTCGATTTGAGCAATCAATTGCTCCTTATTCGGCCCTGTTCCTTGAGTAACGAAGAACGCGGTGGTCGCATTTGCCAAAACGAGGCGCTGCTTAATTGGTAAATCTCCGAGCGATGCGCAAATGTAGCCGCCATTGAAGCTGTCGCCGGCACCTGCGAGGCGAACGACCTTTGTCTGGCGCTCCTGCATGGCAACTGCTACGCCCTCTGCGGTGCTTGAGGCGACCGCAAAATCTGGGGTGTGGACCACGAGTTCGTCGAAACCGATCTTGTCACGAGCAATGGGCAAGGCCGCGGCGATTGCTTCTGGGCTAGCTTCTGCACACTCGACATCCACACGAGCGAATAGCTCCATGATCTCGTGGTGATTTAGGCTGAATGTCATGGGGATCTTACTGTTGTATTGCTGGATCAACTCCAATGATTTCATGAAAGATTCGCTGGACTTCTTCTTGATGTCTGCGAAGTCAAAAAACATGCGCTTAGGTGGTGTGAGGCTATCGTATTGCTTCATGAAGCCTAAGAAAAGTTCATCGAAGTTGGAAGTGAGTGACCAATANCCCAGTCCTAAAATGTCGATGCCAGTGAAAAGTTCTTTGATCTCTGCTTCACTGTAGTGCTTTTCGAAGTCGGTCCACGATAGGTTTGANACGGCACCGAGGTCACTCATTAACAGTTTTCCGTTAGTAAATTCGAAGGCGAGTGTAAGGGCNGGGTTTCCGAGGGAAGTCAGCTGGCAGATATCTGCAAATTCTTGGTAGGCGGGGTCGATTTCCTTCTCGCCGTAAAGTCCTGGGAGCACTGGCTTGAGCCCTAGACATCCAGCAATTCGACCTGTGTTGATTGCAAAGCCGCCTTCGCAGCGACGCTTGGGGACGATTTCGACACCGACACCACCACCGGAGCGTTCGACGATTAGTTCGCCAAAGTCCTTCAGATTTTCAATGGTGCTGAAGTCTGTCTGACTATTGCGCTGCTCAACAATCTCGTAGGTCTCGTCAACAAATCCATCACATCCCAGCAGGATGTTACCNTTCATGTTGTTGATGTAATCGACGTATTTTTGCATATCACTATTTATAATAATTACCTTATTGGATCTGTGTTTAGGTTACTTTGTTTAGATGGTCTCGTATGGTAGTAACTGCTGGATAGGCGTGGCTTGTCTATAGATTACGAATTNGTAGGTAAATCATGACAGGATGAATCCGATTTGAATGCCCGGACCATGCACACCTTCGATGAGGATGCCTTCGACGTCAGCCGTCTTGGATGGACCGGTGCAGAACACGATGGAGGGGTCGTCACCGAAGCGATCGATTGCCTCGGGAATCGTTGCGACGATGTCGGATTCTTTGATTGCAGCGATATGGATCCATGGCGTGAGTGCGCCCATGCGTGAGGAGGTGTCGCCGTCTTTGAGCACGATCGTGCCGCTTTCTGCGATGGCTGCAGATGCCTTTGTGATACCAAATGTATATTCGTTTACCTTGGCGACATCGTATTCGGTTTCAAAGGTGATGCCGTCGAGTTTCTCGAACAGAGGTGCGAGCTCGGGGTCACAATAGCCGAAGGTGCTGTTTTCTGCTTTGAGAGTTTCAGCGAGTTGATCGAACGAATCGCAGTAGCGAGAACTGGCGAAGGCTAGCTTGTCAGCTAGTTGCTCTTTGAGGCTGCTGAACTCTCCAGATGGGTTGCAGACGATTAGTTCGCGTTTCCATTCAGGTTTTGCGGTGCGCTTGGGCAGTGGGTCGAGTGCCGCACGGATGGCGGAAAAGATTTTTTCTCTATCAGAGCTCATAGTAAAATTATTTTCTATTTTTAAACCATTTGCGGAATTCGCCGCCTTCGAATTTCGGCAGTTTACGGGTGCCTTGCCATGACATTGCAGAGGGGTGTGGGATCAGTTGAGTTGGGATGTGGTTCATCGTGTGTCCCATAGTCAGGGCTGCTTTCCACATGGTCGGTTGCGAACACATGGTCGCCCACATTGCTAAGTTTGGCGTGCCTTTCATCGCTTCCTTGGCGCCTTCGCGTTTTGCTTTGTCGCGTAGACGAAGGAGTAGATCTGGAATCGGAATGTTGACAGGGCACACTTCGTTACACGCACCACAGAGGCTCGATGCCTTTGGTAAGTCGGCGAGTTCTGGGAATCGGTTGCCAGCAAGCAACGGGCTGAGCACAGCGCCGACAGGGCCCGGATAGACGCTGCGATAAGCATGGCCGCCGGATTGACGATAGATCGGGCAGACGTTCAGGCAGGCACCGCAACGGATGCAGCGCAAGATTTCGCGGCAATCACTGGCGAGCACTTCGGTGCGACGGTTGTCGACGAAGATGACGTGCATGTGCTCGGGACCATTGGGTTGGTCCTTTAATTTAGGGCCGCCGATGAATTGATTGTAAACGGTGAGCTGTTGTCCTGTCCCAGAGCGCCCGATCAAATTGAGAAAGAGGCCCAAGTCTTGGTCTGTAGGCACAATCTTTTCGATCCCGACGATGGCGATATGCACTTTGTTCGCTGCCATACAGAAGCGAGCGTTGCCTTCGTTGGTGACCAGCACAATGCGACCCGACTCTGCGGATACGAAGTTTGCACCAGTGAGTCCGATGTCGGCATCAAGGTATTTTTGCCGCAAGTGAGCACGTGCGCGACGAGTAATTGTCTCTGGGTCGTCATTGTAGTCTCCAAGGCCTTCGCGCTCGAAGCTCTTGGCAATCCCACGGCGGTTCTTATGCACGATCGGCGTAACAATGTGAGAAGGGTGATCGTTGTCGATTTGCAGGATGAACTCGCCAAGGTCGGTCTCGATGACTTCTTTGCCTTGATCTTCCAAGTAATGCAGGAGTTCGAGTTCCTCAGTGAGCATGCTCTTCGATTTGACCATACTTTTGCAGCCGTGCTCGTTCATGATATTGAGGACGGTCTTTTTGGCAGTGTCTTCGTCGAAGGCAAAGTGCACCTTGGCGCCATTGCGTTCAAAGGAGGCTTCGGCTTGTTCGAGGTATTTGTCGAGGTGCTCGAGTGTATGCTGTTTCACGAGGCCTGCGGTTTCGCGTAGCTTATCGGGGTCTGCGTAGTCGCGTCCGAGTGCAGCGTAGCGCCGCTCTGATTTCATCTTCGCGCCGATGAAGTTGGCTTCATGCACCTCATTGGTGAGGTCGCGAGCGACCAAGTCGATTTTCTGTTTGGACTTCATGGTGTTAAAGTTTACCTGCGTTTTTGAGTGAGTCGCGAAGCACTTGAGCGATGTGCATACGTTTGTAGGGCATGCCTTGCTTATCCATCATGCCACCAAAGTGCATCATGCAGCCCATGTCGCCGGCTGCAACCACATCTGGTTTGCATGCGGTGAGATTTTCGATCTTCAGCTCGCCCATTTTTTCGGAAATATTGGGGAAGCTCACGGAGAAGGTGCCGCCAAAGCCGCAGCACTGTTCGACTTCGTCAATGGGCTGCAAGTCGACGCCTTCGATCGAAGTGAGGAGTGCATTGACCGCTTCTGGGCTTCTAGAGCCGCGTAAGTGGCAACTGCGGTGGAAGGTCATCTTCGCATCGAACTTGCCGGGCCATTGGGTAATGCCGAGACCGTAGACGATGTAGTCGACCAGTTCCCAAGTGCGCTCGCCGAATGCTTTGATTGCGGGTAAATCCTCCTCTTTCTCAAAGGCGAGTAGGGCGCCGTGGAAGATCATCGCAGCACAGGAACCCGATGGCACGATGATTGGTTTGTCACCAGAAAAGGTCTTCTCCGCATGGCGAATCACTTTGCGAGAGTTTGCCCAATCGCCAGCATTGAAGGCGGGCTGCCCGCAACAGGTTTGGCCGTCTGGTAGTTCGATTTCGCAGCCGAGGAAATCGAGGATCTCGACGGTTGCTTTGGCGACGTCGGAGTAAAACGCATCGCAGAGGCAGGTCGTCATTAGTTGGACGGATTTACCGGTCGGGCGATTGGGTGGTGTATGTAGGAGGCTCATGTTGGTGGATTGTGTTTAACGCACAAAGTTGAATGTTGAAATCCTATTTTTAAATTTCGAAGTCGGAAGCGGGTGCTGCCTCGGATCGTGATTGTTTACAGATGATTTCAAATGTGTCTTTTGCCGCTTTCCAAGTGTCTTGGTCTTCAGGTTCGAAGGTTAGGACGATTGCAGAGTTGAGCACGATCTTGCGACCTTCGGCTACGTCGGCAATGGCACCGTCAGCTAGCATCTGCACCATGATGTTGCCAAGGCCTGTTGCTTCGACAGGACAGGCAGCTACATTGATACCGATTGCATTTGCTGCAAACTGATTCAGTAGATTGTCCTGGCAGCCGCCGCCTACGATGTGTAGTGTCGTGGGTGCTTCGTTGACGTGTTGGATGAGGCTTTCCCACACTTGTCCGTAGCGTAATGCCAGACTTTCGTAAATACAGCGGATGATTTCGCCTTTGCTCTCTGGGACGGGCTGTCCTGTTTCACGGCAATACTCTTGGATCTTTTCTGGCATACGNCCCGCCTCGATAAAGCGTGGGTCGTCGGGATCGATCAAAGATCTGAATGGCTCGGCCTCCTCTGCAAGAGCTCCCATCTTTCCGTATGGGATGTCTTGACCTTCAAGGATCCAATGGCGTCTGGATTCTTGAATGAGCCAGAGACCGCAGATGTTCTTAAGGAAACGGACGGTGCCGCCGATGCCGATCTCATTGGTGAAAGCGCCTTGGTAGGACTTTTCATTGATGACCGGCTCTTTGAGTTCCAGCCCCATGAGCGACCAAGTGCCGCTGCTGAGGAAGGCTGGAACTTTAGCTTGGCTTGGCACCGCTGCCACGGCGCTGGCGGTGTCGTGACCTGCGACAGTAATGACCTTGGTATGGCTTAGGCCTGTGATGTTAACGATATCGGGTCGAAGCTCTCCGAGCACATCACCTGGGTCGCTTATCTTTTTAAATAGTTTTTTGGGTAAGCCGTGTTTCTCGATTAGATTATAGTCCCAGTCTTTGAGCCTTGGGTTATATAGTTGTGTCGTGCTGGCGAAGCTGCGCTCTTGTGTTTTCTTGCCGGTTAGCCAGTAGCCCAAAAGGTCTGGAATGAAGAGTAGGTCCTCGGCGAGATCCAATGCTGGGTTTTCATTCTTCACTTCTGATAGAAGCTGGAAAATCGAATTGAAAAACATAAATTGAATGCCGGTTGCATGGTATGTTTCTTCTTTGGAGACTTTTTCGAAGGCGAATTCCTGCATGCCGTCTGTGCGACTATCGCGGTATTGGTAGGGCAGCCCCAGCATCCGGCCGTCTTTATCAAAGAGTCCGTAATCTACGCCCCAGGTGTCGATACCAATACTAATGGGTCGATTACCGTAGATCTCCGCTGCCTTTTTGAGGCCTTCGAGCATTTTTTGATAGAGGTCGGTGATATTCCAGTGCCAGCCGCTAGGTAGGTGCACGGGGGTGTTGTCGAAGCGATTCAGCTCGTGAAGCTCAATGCGTGATCCATCGAATTCACCTGCAAGAACTCGGCCACTGCCTGCGCCAAGGTCGACTGCGAGATATATTTTTTGTTGGTTCATGTGTATAAGAGAGTGTGTTTATTTAGGTAAGTTGTTGGCGTGTATTTTCAACGTTACTCGGCGATAGTGAGTTTGATGCCCATCCCTCGTATTTCGTCGGCAATGCTTGGTTTGATGCCGCTGTCTGTAATAATACGTGAGATCCGACCTGTCTCTGCAAAATAATACTCAGAACTCACGTTGAATTTGCTGGAGTCAATTAATAGCACGATGATTTCCGAGAATTGCACGAGCCTTTCTTTGAAAGTGGCTTGCTGCTCGTAGCCTTCACTCGCACCGCGCTCGGTCTCGAATCCAATCGAAGATATAAATGCGGTGTGTATATGGTGGCGACGTAGCGTATTGATACTGTCGCCGCCAACAAACGTATTCGTTTTCGAGTGAAAGCGCCCGCCAGTTGAAATGAGCTCTACTTCTTCGAGGCGTGTGACGTGGTCGATCACTGCGAGTGCATTGGTGACGACGCGAAAGGGGAGATCGGGGAGGGTGTGGACTAANGCTACTGCTGTAGTGCTGCTGTCGAAGGCGTAGGTCTGACCTGGGTGGATCATTTCAACAGCAGCTCTGGCAATTGCCTGCTTACTCTCGATGTTTGTATTGCTGCGCTCTATAAATGACTGTAGTTTAGGGCGCCCACTGGCATTGCTGGCGCCTCCATGTATACGAGTCAAAAGTTGGTCATCGGCAAGTGATTGAAGATCTCGACGAATCGTTTCGTCGGTCACTTGCAGTTCCTCGGCGAGGTCGATTGTGCGAACCGTGCCGCGCTCTCCTAGGAGTGTGAGGATCTGTTGATGTCTTTCGTGTGCGAGCATTTTGGGATATTCTGTGTTTTGGTGGTAAATAATTGAAAATATCCACATTTATGCAAGAAATATGTTGACATATGTTGGAAAAACTTGGGTTATGTGGGCTAAACACAGATTTTCCCTATGTCATCACTCAGTAATCAACTTCTGAATCGCGCTCAAATCGAGCAAATGGTCCGTGTCAGTTTGGCGCGTCATGCGGGTGCCGCAATGCCGCAACCAGCAGTGGGTCCGAATCCGCTCGTTGTTAATATTAGTGCGCGCCACTGTCATCTTTCGCAAGAATCCGTCGAAATCCTTTTTGGTAAAGGGCATCAGCTCACGCCTAAGAAGGATTTATACATGGATGGGCAGTATGCGGCACAAGAATCTGTCACCATGATAGGTCCTCGCAGTCGTGTCATTTCGAACTTACGCATTCTTGGCCCGTGTCGCGATTTCGACCAGGTTGAATTGGCATATACTGATGCAATATCGCTCGGTTTTGATATTCCTGTTCGCAATTCCGGAGACATTGAAGGCACACCAGGCTGCATGTTGATGGGGCCTGCAGGTTTTCTTAAAATGGATAAAGGTGTGATACGTGCGGCACCGCACGTGCACATGGCACCTGAAGACGCCGCTTACTATGGCGTCGAAAACAAGTCTTTTATGAAGTTGCGCGTCGGTGGTGAGCTCGGCGTGACCTTCGATCGTATTTTCGTGCGCGTAGATCCCTCTTTCAAATTAGAGGTTCACATCGATACCGATGAAGGCAATGCCTGCGGTTTCGGGCCGAATGTTCCTTGTGAGCTCATTAAATAGTTCACCCAAATCTCAACCAATAATTCCACACAACCCATAAAATATCATGAGTGAATCCATCGGATTAGTAGAAACAAAAGGTCTCACTGGCTCAATCGAAGCCAGTGACGCTATGGCAAAGGCAGCTTCGGTTAGCCTTGTAAAACAAATCTCCATTGGCGGCGGTTTTTTGACCGTTCTCGTTAAAGGTGATGTCGGCAGCGTTAAAGCTGCGGTCGAAGCTGGCGCAGAAGCAGCCAATCGCGTAGGCGAATTGGTAGCATCTCACGTTATCGCACGTCCGCACGACGAACTGCTTAAATACTTTCAAGCATAATTTTAAACAGGAAAAATATCATGGCTAAACAAGCAATAGGAATGATCGAATGTAAGGGATTTGTTTCCCTTATCGAAGCAAGCGACGCCGCTCTTAAATCTGCAGATGTCACAATGACAGGCTGGGAAAAGATCGGTAGTGGTTTGGTAACAGCGTTTTTTACAGGCGACGTCGCGGCGGTTAAAGCAGCGGTTGAAGCAGGTGCAGACGCAGCAGGTCAAGTCGGTGAAGTGGTTGCTGTTCAAGTAATCCCTCGTCCGCACGAGGACCTCTCTAAGCTAGGTAGCTGGATCGGATAACTTTATTTACATAAGCCTCGTGAAGATTCTAATTGCCAATCTAGGTTCCACTTCCTTCAAGTATCGTCTTTTTGAGATGAGCGATACCGATGCCGCACTGTTGGCAAAGGGAGGTTTCGAACGCGTTACTGAGTATACTCCATGTATTGAAGAAATGCTCGAGACACTGGTTGGCGAGGGGCATCTTCAATCCGGTGAAGATCTTGATGCCGTGGGCTTTAAAACAGTCCTCGGTAAAGACCTCAGCGGTTGTGTGAAAGCGGATGAGCGCGTCCTTGAAGCCTTAGATGGCTTCAAGGAGGTGGCTCCTGCTCACAATCCGGCTTACGTTGAAGGTATCCGGTGCTTTCAAAAAATGCTACCAGAGGTGACTCGTGTAGCCTTGTTTGAAACTGCCTTTTATCAATGGGTCAGCTTGGCTGCATCCACTTACGCAATTCCGAAAGCATGGCGCGATCTTGGTATCCGTCGCTATGGCTTTCATGGTGCAAGCCACAAGTTTATCGCTGAGCGCACCGCAGAGCTCTTAGGCAACGATGCGGTCGCCGATCGTGTGCGTCGCCTATATGTCGACGGCCCAGGCGAATATACCGGCGACCCTGTTCGTGTGATCTCCTGCCACCTAGGTGGTAGCAGCTCGGTGACGGGGATTCAAAATGGTGTGTCGATTGGCACCAGTATGGGCTTCAGTCCGCAAAGTGGTTTACCGCAAAACAATCGTGTTGGTGATCTCGACTCAATGGCCATTCCTTACGTCTGCAAGATGCTTGGAATCACGGTCGAAGAGGCAGAGCGCCAACTAAACAAAGAAAGTGGCATGTTAGGTCTCTCAGGTGTGAGCAACGATGCTCGCGACATTGAAGATGCCGCAGCCGCTGGCAACGCAGATGCACAACATGCACTGGATGTGCAAATCGACAGTATTCGCCACTGGGCGGGTTCCTTCTTCTTTAAGATGGGCGGCGCCGAAGTGATTTCATTTACCGCAGGAATCGGTGAGAACGACTCAGCACTGCGCTCCGCAGTCTGTGCTGGTCTTGAAGGTTTTGGTGTTAAAATCGACGAAGTTGCCAACGCTCAAACCATTCGTGGTAAAGAGGGCGTTATCAGCACTCCAGACTCAACGATCAAAGTGGTCGTGATCCCGGCAAACGAAGAACTCGTGATCGCTCGCGAAGTTTACCGTAACGTGCAATCATAAAATACGACGTCCGTATTCAAAATTTCATTACATATATCAATTCAACCAAACCAATAAAATATTATGGCAACACAAGCAATCGGAATTCTCGAAACTAAGGGCCTTGTCGCTCTTGTCCAAGGCGTAGACGCTATGCTCAAAGCAGCAAACGTTGAACTCACTGCCCCTATGAAGGGTGTCGGTAGCGCACTTGTAAGTGCAGTAATCACTGGTGACGTAGCAGCCGTCAAGGCAGCGATCGAAACTGGCGCAGAAACAGCAGGTCGTTACGGCGAAGTCGTGAGTGCTCACGTTATCGCTCGCCCACACGAGGACGTCGAAGTGATCGTTCCTTCTCAAAAAGCACCAGCTAAACGCGCAGCTAAGTAAATCCGATGTATTTGGGTAAAATCATTGGTTCCGTCGTCTCGACGAAAAAGGACGAAAGCATGAGAGGGCGCAAGCTCCTCATGGTTCGCCCGATGTTGGTCGATCCGGAAGATCCAAGTAAGTTGAAGCCTGGCAATAATACGATTGTCGTGATTGATACACTTGGCGCTGGAGAAGGCGAATTAGTGATGTTTGCTCAAGGCAGTTCCGCTCGTCAGGCCGATGGTCTGAAGAAACTGCCTGTCGATGCCGCAGTGGTTGGCCTGGTTGATACGGTCAGTATCCTAGGCAAGAAGACCTACGAGGCAAAGAACGGTTAACCCCTGAAAGAACAAGGATTTTTACATGAGTCAATTAAGTGAATCAGCGATACGCGATGTAGTGAGCCAAGTGCTTGCGCAGATGCAGTCCTTAGGCACGATGCCTAATATACAAACTCGCCCAGGCAAGCACGGAGTCTTTGATGATCCCGAGCAAGCAGTGGCAGCCGCACGCAGCGGTTTTGAACAGCTTCAGAAAAAAGGCTGGGCGGCGCGTATTAAGATCGTAGAGCTTGTTAAACAGATGTGTGTCGACAACGCTGAGCGTTGGGGCCAGATCGAGTTCAACGAAACAAAGATCGGTCGTCTTGCGCACAAACCTGCGAAGCTTCAGGGCGTCAAAAATGTGCTCGGACCAGAATACCTCACACCGCAAGGTATGAGTGGTGACTTTGGTATCACGATGGACGAAGCGGCCCCCTGGGGAGTAATCGTTGCGATCACTCCATTGACTCACTCAGTCCCAACCATTGCTGGCAACATCGTCAACATGGTGGCTGCTGGTAACTCGATTGTATTTAATCCACACCCAGGTGGCGCGGCGGTTGCAGCACTCGCAATTGACGAGTTCAATGAAGCGATTAAGGCGGAAACAGGTATCTCGAATCTGCTTTGCACAATCGAAAAACCATCGCTTGATTCTTTCAACGCTCTTTGCACACACGAAGATGTAAACATGCTTTGCATCACAGGTGGTCCTGGTGTCGTCGACGCCGCAATGAAAACTGGTAAGCGTGCCATTTGCGCAGGCCCTGGTAATCCTCCAGTATTGGTTGACGATTGCAGCGCGCTTGATTTCGACCGTGTGGCTCGTGACATCATCACAGGTGGTGGTTTCGACAACAATCTGCTCTGCATCGGTGAAAAGCAAATCATCGCAGTGGGTGATTCCTATCAGAAGACACTTGCAGCTATGCAACGCCAAGGTGCCGTTCTTTTGAATGCACAACAACTTGAAGCCATCAAAAAGGAAGTCTTCGACTTTAAGAACGGCGTCGGATGTGGGACACCAGTCTTGAACCGCAAGTGGGTCGGAGCAAATCCTGACGCACTCGCAAAAATTGCTGGTTTGAATATCGATGCAAGTGTTGAAATGCTCATCGCCGAAACGGATGCCAACGATCCATTTGTTCAAGAAGAACAAATGATGCCCTTGCTTCCAATCGTTCGTGCGAATGACTTCAGCCAAGGGCTCAGCATTGCAAAGCAGTCTGAGCACGGCGACAAGCACTCGGCGATGATCCACACCATGAATGTCGCCCGTATGACTGAAATGGGGCGAGCCATGGATACCACGATTTTCGTTAAGAACGGCCCATGTGTGGCCGGTCTCGGTATGGGGGGTGAAGGCTTTATCAGCTTCTCCATCGCAACCACTACCGGTGAGGGTATTACAACACCACGCACCTTTACTCGCTACCGTCGTTGCACGTTGGTGAATAACCTAAACATCGTTTAGTTCTTTCTTAATTTAAGCTTTTCAGCTTTTCCATAAAATGATTCTCGCACGTGTAGATGGCAATGTTGTTACCAGTATGGGCCATGACAGTCTCATCGGCCAGACGATAGTGCTATGCACTCCGGTCGACGAGGCTGGCGCGAACGCAGGGTCGCCTTTTGCAGCTGTCGATCCGCTCGGTGCTGGGATGCACGCACGTGTGTATGTCACAACCGACGGTTCATGGACGCAAGATACCGTTCACGACGATCATTCACCAATTCGTAACCAAGTTGTGGGATTTGTGGATTAAGTTATGAAACCAGGAAAAGTCATCGGCACAGTTACCTTAGGGCACCGCGATCCATCCTTTCGTGGAGGTCGTTGGGTGATGATCTCTCCCATGGGCGGCGATGAATTGACAGGCAAAAACACTAGTGGAGTCTCACCGCAGTTTTCACTGGTTGCATATGATGACCTCGGTGCAGGAGTAGGGGACGAAGTCCTCTATGTTGAAGGTGCCGAAGCCATGCAACCTTTCGACCGCCCGATACCGCTCGATGCGATCACCGTCGCACTCATTGATACTTACAAATACGAACCACCAACGCAGTAATCACTACTGATTCTATTTCCAACCTCCAATAACCTTTTAAAAATTATGAGCAAACTATACACAGCAAAAGATCTCGAAAAGATGATCGCTCAAGGACAGTGCCTCGGCACCGTTCCAGCCAATGCAAAATTAACGCCAATGGCACGCGACATCTTGCGTAAACATAAAGTAACAGCTGACTCTACAACTGCCGCTGCTGCACCAGTCGCGTCCAGCGATGGTGGCTCACTACGTATTCACACTCCGATCTTACCAGATGCTGAATACAACTGGAAGCCTGGAGGNGACCCGAAGACTGCTGCTGAGCTCGAAGCCTTTTTCTACTCACCAGAGATTCAAGCCCTCAAAGNACGCATCTGCGGCATTGGCGAGCGTATTTGGAATAAAGGTTATGTAGATGGTAACGGTGGTAACATCACAGTCCGTGTTGGCGACAACCTTGTGTTGTGCACACCGACACTTATTTCTAAAGGCTTCATGCGTCCGGACGACATTTGCATGGTGGATCTCGATGGCAATCAAGTTGCAGGCACACGCCCACGCACCTCTGAAGTAAATACTCACCTTGGTATCATGAAGAACGAGCCTAAGGCGAAGTCTTGCGTGCACGCTCACCCAGTCTATGCCACTGCATTCGCGGTAGCTGGTGTGACACCTCCTTCTTGCCTCATCCCTGAGCCAGAAGTGTTCCTCGGTGAAATTGGTTTTGCTTCCTACCAGACTCCAGGTTCTCCAGAGAATGCTCAAGAAGTCGGGCGCTTGGCTAAAAAGCACCAGTCCATTTTGATGCAAAATCACGGTGTCATCTGCTGGGGTAAGGACGTCGAAGACGCTTACTGGAAGATGGAAAACACAGATGCATTTTGCCAAACCGTTTCCATCACTATGCAAATCGGTGGCCCTAAGCAATACGGCCCGGATAAGCTTAAAGAGCTTATCGGCCTTCGTAAGAGCCTCGGTATGCCAGATCACCGCCTCGATGAACTTAAAGAGTGCGAACTTTGTGATGCAGGCGATACAACTGTGAACACCGCACCTCAGCCAGCCGCCGCTTGCAGTTGCCACGTTCCTGGCCCATCAGTCTCAGTCGGTAATACAGATGAAGCACTGGTTCAGCAGATCACTGATATGATCATCGACAAGATGAAGTAACTGTAATCTTAACGGAGATTTACATTTAATGAAAAAAGATCCTATTCGCGTCGCAGTCACTGGCGCAGCTGGCAACATTGGCTACGCCCTACTTTTCCGCATCGCATCGGGTGCAATGTTTGGTCCTGATCAGCCAGTTGCGCTGAACTTGATCGAAATCGAACCTGGTATGGCTGCCCTCAAGGGGGTCGCAATGGAGCTTGATGATTGCGCATTTCCGCTACTTACAGAGATCGTGCAAACCTCAGACTTAAGTGTAGGCTTTAAGGATGTCGATTGGGCTCTGCTCGTGGGTTCAGTGCCACGTAAGCAAGGTATGGAGCGTGCCGATCTACTCGGTATCAATGGCAAGGTATTTGTGGGGCAAGGCAAAGCAATCAACGACAACGCTAAGCCAAGCGTGCGTGTCGTCGTAGTCGGCAATCCTTGTAATACGAACTGCCTCATCGCAATGAAGAGCGCACCTAATATTCCGAATGAACAGTTTTTTGCGATGACTCGTCTCGATGAAAATCGTGCTAAGTCTCAACTCGCGGAGAAAGCTGGTGTTGCGGTGAAAGAGATCTCTGAACTCTGTGTCTGGGGCAATCACAGCCCGAGCATGTTCCCTGACTTTTATAATGCGAAGATCGGTCGCCAACTCGCGACTGACGTTATCGCAGACGAAGCATGGTTTAAAGATACTTTCGTGCCGACGGTTGGTCAGCGTGGTAAAGCAATCATTGATGCCCGTGGCGCGTCATCTGCAGCGTCTGCTGCAAATGCGGTGGTCGATACGGTGCGTGATCTTGTCACACCAACCCGTGGTGATTTTCACAGCGTGTGTGTGATCTCCAACGGTGAATATGGCACTCCGGCTGGCATCATAACATCACTTCCAATTCGAGTGGATGGTATTGGTAACTGGCGTGTGGTCGAAGGAGTTAAACTCACAGACTACGCTAAAGAAAAGATCCAAGCGTCAAACGATGAGCTGCTCGAAGAGCGCACACTTGCCTTCGGTCAACTTGGCTTGAGCATCTAATTCATAGCTATGTATTTCAATCATCAGGCGTCTTTAATGGGACGCCTGATTTTGTTTCTATAACTGCCTATCGTAGCGACTCATGGAATTGATGCTGCTTATGAGAATAGATTTAAGATGAATGTAAGCGAAGAAGAGATCAGCCGTATTGTCGGCGAAGTTATTGCCGCAACAACTGGGTCTGCTAAAGTAGAACCGGTTAACAAATCCAGTGGTAGTCGAACGGCACGTGCGGCTGTCTTGGTNGAGCCTAGGAAGTTGGAGATCCGCGAGTTTCCAATTCGAGAAATCGGTCCCGATGAGATACTTGTTAAAGTCGAGGCCTGTGGGGTTTGTGGCACCGATGTGCATTGCTACAAATCTGATCCGTTTGGTTTGACTCCGAATGTGCTAGGGCATGAAGGCACTGGCGAAGTGGTTGAAGTCGGGCACTTTGTCGATGGTGGTGAATGTGCGATCAATCCTCACCGTGATATTTGCGCGAAGGAGATCTCATTGGTAGGTAGTTGGGTGTATAACAGTTTTGAATATCCGAGTGCTTATCACTTCCTGCAACGTGCGGAACGTATAGGGCTGCCAGTTTCCTCATTGGTTACGCACAAATTCCCACTCGATCAAATCGACGAAGCTTTCCAGTTGAACCTTCGTCAAGAGGGTATTAAAGTTGTAGTTGAAGCTCAGTAAGCGTTCTCAATATTCCATCAGCAATGTGTTCAGCTAATAATCAATCGAATCGAGATGATTTCGACTCTGGTGAGTTGCTTGACTTCTTGTTGGAGCACATCCCAGATGTTATTTTTTTTAAGGATGTTGAAGGTCGCTTTATTCGTGTAAATCATGCCTTTTTACAGACTTTTGGGCTGCAGTCAGCGAGCGATGTGATTGGGAAATGCGATGGCGACTTTCTCGAATATGATGATGCGCAGCGAACAGCCCGTGATGAGCGTGCGCTTCTAGAGACGGGAAAAGGTATTGTTGGTGCTGTTAGCAAAAAACATCATTCAGATGGGTCCCAGTGGTGGGCCTTGACGACGAAGCTGCCACTTAAAAATGCTTTGGGTGAGATCATTGGCACCTGTGGAATTTCTAAAGATATAACGAAGCTGAAAGAAACTGAAGCGGACTTATCTGCGGCGAATCTTCAGTTAGAACGCGCTGTAGTCGAAATACGGCGTGCCCAAGAGCAATTGATCGATGCAGAAAAGGCGCGCTCAGTCAGCCGCTTAGCTGAAGGGCTCGCGCATGAGGTGCGTAATCCATTGGCGGTATTAAGTATGGGGCTTGATTTCATTGCACCGCAAGCAGCGCTGCAGGGAAACGAAGATTGTCGGGCCGTTTTGGAGGACATGCGTGAGGCGATGAAACGGGCAGATCGTGTCATCAATACCTTGCTACAAGCGTCCAGGCCTTCTGGCTTGGATCTGCAAAGGGTCGAGGTGAATGAGCTACTTGAGAATGCATTCTCCGAGACGACCAATGTAAGAGGCACTGCTGGCATCTCAGTCACTAAAGAGTATAGTGCTGACGACTTGTGGGTCATGGCTGATCGGGCTCAACTATCTCATGTCATTGAAGGTCTGTTGACAAATGCATATGATGCGATGCAAGGCGGTGGAGAACTGACACTGCGGACGCGTGTCGAATCTCGGAAGGAAATTAATATCTTACGCGATGCTGGGTCACGCTGCGGTCAAGTCTTTCACGGAGCCGATGAGGTTGTGTGTCTAGAAATTCAGGATTCTGGATGTGGAATTAAGGAAGACGTAAAACCACGAATTTTTGATGCTTTCTTTACGACCAAAGAGACCGGTCCAACTCAAGGTCTCGGTCTCGGTCTGACATCTTGTCGCGCAATTTTGGAGCTCCATGGTGGTTTGTTAGAAGTAAATAATCGTAAGGATGCTTCAGGTGCCATTGCCACGATCCGCTTGGCTCGAATCAAACCGAATACTCACTAAGATATTATTGTTACCTAATCGTGCTGTTATGCACGAGACCTACCAAACTACCAATTTATGTATATGGAAGAACCGATCTATATTTTCGGGCACAAAAATCCGGATGCCGATTCGATTTGCTCCGCGCTTGCTTATGAGGCGTTTCAGCATGCGATCGGAAATATGCATTATGTGGCCGCGAGATGTGGCAATTCAAATGCTCGGATTGATACAATTCTGAAGCAGTTTAAACTTTCGCTACCATTGTTTATGGGCGATGTGACCCCACGCATCGTAGACATTATGCACGAGGACGTCTTTACGGTAACTAAAGAAAGCACCTATGCAGAAGCTTTAGAGCTTATAGATATGCATGATGTGCGAGCTCTACCAGTTGTCGACGCTTCGAGGAAGGTAGAAGGATCTGTTTCGATTTTCCAATTGGGTGAAGCCTTTATTCCCAAACCTCAAGCAGGTCGCGAAATGCGCCGAGTTTATTCAAGTATATCTGCGATCATTCGATCGCTAAATGCTGAGGTGCTGCATGTGACAGACTCTGACGACCTTGAAGACCTTTATGTGCGGGTCGGTGCTATGGATGTGCGGTCCTTCGGTAAACACCACCACGAAGAGGGAACGCCTGCTGAGTCGAGTATCATTATTGTTGGTGATCGTTGGGACATTCAGGAGCGTTGTCTTCAACTAGGTGTTCGCCTACTGGTTATCACTGGAGGCGCTAAAGTGGATGAGGATGTTATCGAACGTGCAAAGCGGCGCGGTGTCTCGATAATTGTAAGCCCATACGATTCAGCTTCGACCGCATGGACCATTCGGACCGCAACTCATATCGATCGTTTAGTTGACCCTGATGTGAAGCGCTTTCTCCCCGAAGATAAGATTAGCTCAGTTAAAGGTCGAGTCGCCAACAGTAACGCACCGCTCTATATGGTCGTCAATGAACACGAAGAGTTGGTCGGAGTTTTTTCAAAAAGTGATCTCTTACGTCCGAGTCGAAAGCGTATCGCTCTTGTGGATCACAACGAATTGGGTCAGGCTGTGAATGGAGCTGGCCAAGTTCAGATTGTTGAAATTATTGATCACCACCGTCTCGGTAATATTCCAACTGAACAACCAATACTTTTTTTGAATCGTCCAGTGGGGTCTACCTGTTCGATCGTAGCGGATATGTATCGCAGTCGTCAGCTTACGCCCGAGCCTGCAATTGCTGGTGTGCTGATGTCTGGAATTATTTCAGACACCTTGCTTTTGAATAGCCCCACCACGACGCCACTAGAGGGGGAATTGTTGGACTGGTTGTCGCCGATTGCTGGAATAACTCCTGAGGTATTGGCGGATCTAATTTTCTCTTCAGGGTCGGTTATCTTGAGTAGCTCACCATCGGAAGTGATTTGTTCTGACTGTAAGGTTTATAACGAAGAAGACTTACGTTATTCAGTTTCTCAAATTGAGGAAATGGGCTTTAACAATTTCTGGAAGCATGTGGATGCGCTTGAAGATGCTTTAAGTGATTATTGTGAACGAGAGAAGCTGCGCTTTAGCGTGCTCTTAGTGACGGATATTAATAAGCAAAATTCGCTTCTTGTAGTTGCTGGGAGCGAAGGCCTTTGTCAGTCCATCAATTACCCACACAAGAAGGGGCATGATAATATTTTCGACCTTCCGGGTATCGTCAGTCGCAAGAAACAATTGATTCCATATCTCTCCAACCTATTGAAGGGCATGGGGATGCTTTCTAATTAATATGCTTTGGGCGCCGAATGAGCGCTTCATGTATGCTGAGCATGCTATTGGCTTACTTTAAAAAATCTTCAGTAATTAAGACTATAGCGTCCGCCTTGCAGGTGTAGTTGAAGTTATATTTCGCTGGGAGGAGCACATTCTCGCTGCGTTGGATTGTGCTGCCATCGTCTTCTTCAAGACTGCCGCTGACGACGCTTAATATGCGCGGGGAGCCGTGTTCGAAGGCCAATGTCTGATTGACCTTCAAGCTGACTTTGCGGAGGTTGAAGACATCGCTTGTCGCTAGCACTTGATCACCCTCAGTTGGTTTGATGGTGCTGGGCTTAAAATCGTTGAAGTCGCTGCTCATTAGCGATGCTTCGATGTGTAATTCTCTGGGCTTCCCATTGAGTCCAACGCGCCCCCAATCATATACTCTATAGGTAGTGTCGGAGTTTTGCTGGACTTCTAGGATTAAGTTGCCGCCCCCAATAGCGTGGATGCGACCGCTAGGAATGAAAATCGATTCACCGGTTTGGACAGGGATGCTGTGAACCAGAGACTCTAGGTCATTCTTTTTAAGGCCTTTCTCGAAGTCTTCACGAGTCACACCGCTTTTTAGTCCTGCAATTAATGTGGCATGGGGTTTTGCTTCGGCGACATACCAAACTTCTGTTTTTGGTCTGACATTGAGTGATGCTGCCAAGTCAGCTGGGGGATGCACTTGTAAGCTGAGTCTCTCTTGACAATCGAGCCATTTGACAAGAATGGGGAAGGGGCGCTCGGCACTCCAACCAGTGCCCATGATACCTTCGGGGTCTGCTGAGATAAGTTCTCGAAGGGTGGCGCCGTCACTACTTATGGACTGTGCTTCGGGGCGGTCGACGATTTCCCAGCTCTCACCAATGACTTTACCATCTGGGATGTCGCGACCTAGCTTTGTTTTGAGATCAGTGCCTCCCCAGACGCGCTCTTGGTAGATCGGTGTAAATTGAATATGTTTCATTGAGGAAATTAGTTTTTGTTTCGCTTACGTTGCTTAGGTAAAATCTGCATGACCTCGGCAGGCGAGCGTTTCGCACGATAAAGATCCGCCATAATATTCATAGCGGGAGTGATATGTCTAAAAAAATGCTTATAGGCAGGGCATAAGTAATTGAGCCCCCATTCACCGTCAGGCGTCCAATTGAATCGATGCTTTGGGCATTCACCATTGCATGCAAACCGATAGTGACAATTTAGGCAGTATTGTGGTAGTTTTTCGCGCTTATCATTGCCAAACTTCTCTGCAGTTGGGCTGTTGGCTAGTTCACTTAGTGATGTGTTCATTAAGTTGCCTAGCTTGTATTTAGGGTAAACGTAGTGGTCGCAGGTATAGATATTGCCGTCGTGTTCCATTGCAAGTGCCCGACCGCAGGTTTCGGCAAAGTAGCAAATTCCCCCGGGGTTATTAAGCCATTTACCAAAGGCGACATCGAAAAGTTGGACATAGGTCTTTCCGACGTCGCGTTTAATCCATTCGTTGAATATTTTTACTAAAAAATCGCCATAGGCCTCTGCTGGCACGGCAAATTTAGACATACGTGGATTTTCTTTATTTAACGGGGGCGTGTCTAGGTCGGGTGGAGCCGCGAAATCGAGGCCTAGTTTAGCTGCCGTAGTGTCGACTTCGCGTTCAACGATCGGTATGAATTGTAGATATTTCGAGCCTNTGCTTTTTAAAAATCTGTAGATTTTTACTGGATGCTGGACAGTCACGGAATTCACACAACTAAGCGTGTTGAATTCGACTTTGTATTTGCGCAGTATATTGAGTCCACGCATGACGTTCTTGTAGGTATTGTTGCCCTTTTTGTCGACGCGGTTCACATTGTGCAGGTCTTCAGGACCATCAATCGAGATGCCTACTAGGAAGTTGTTTTCAGAGAGAAAATGGCCCCATTCATCATCGAGCAGCGTGCCGTTGGTCTGAAAGGCGGTGCTGATTTGTTTGCCTTGTGCATGTTTTTTTGAAAGGCGACCACCTTGCGAAAGTAATCGACACCGAGAAGTGTCGGCTCACCGCCTTGAAAGGCGAAACTGACTTCATTGCCCGGCTGCGCTGCGATATAATCGCGGATAAAGGTTTCTAGCCGCTCGTCCGACATCTTCCACTTTTCGTTGCTGGGGTAGAGCTGTTCCTTTTCTAGATAAAAACAATAAGTGCAGTCTAGGTTACAGATTGGGCCAATCGCTTTGGCCATNACGTGAAAGGGACGTGGCTGACTACTTTGCTGATGAGTCGACATGCAGTAATGAGTAGGAGAGTGCTGTGGTTNAGCGCAAGATATGTATTGTGCGGCTTTTAGAAGTATGAGTGTGAATCCTGTGTNGGAATGAATTGCGACATTTCTATACCGACTCTAGATGCTTCTTTAGCCATTGTTGGGGTGATTGGCTGAACTGTTTTTTAAACGCTCGCGAAAAATAGTAAACTGTCGAAAAACCAAGTGCATTAGCCGTTTCGCTCACACTGAGTCGTTCGCGTAGCAGAAGGTCACGTGCACGATTGAGCTTAATGATATTCTCAAATGCGCGNGGGGCGTAGCCTGTTTGTTTTTTGAAGGCGAAGCGAAAGCGTGAATAGCTGACGCCAAGCTGTTGAGCGAGTGCCTCAAGGTCTGTATTCGTTTCAAGATTTGCAAGCATGGTTGCTTTGGCCTGCAACACGAGTTCGTTGTCTTTACTTTGTGGGCTGTCTTTCGTGAGCGAGGCTGACTTGAGGAAGGCAAGTGCAAGCGGCACATGGCTTGCCAATATCTGCTCTTTGGCCAGCACTGATTGTTGCAGCCAGTGCAAAATTTGATCGAAGTGCTGTATGAGGGCATCACTTTGCCCCACTGTGCAAATAGGCGTTTCAGCGGAAAAAAAGGACTGCATTACACGATCTGCTTCACGACCGCGGAATCCCACCCAATATTCGGACCAGCCGCTTTCCGCTAAGGGTTGATATTGATGCCATTCGCCAGGAAAGAGTAGCATGGCTTCACCTGCTCGAACGGTTGTCTTTNTTTGCCTTTCAGACTCAAATGTGCCTGCGCCGCGTGAGATATAGACGATTTGATATTCGTCTAATGTCCGTCGGCCATCTTTGTCAAAAAGGTAGTCTAGTGGNTGCCCTTTACTGGGGTATATTGAATTTGCAGGCACGTTTTGTCTGCCCGCGTGAACGAGTCTCCAGCCCCAAGCCTTTGCTTGCTGGTCTGTAGGCAAGTAGCGACTAAAACTATCAGTTGTTTGTGGCACGACTAAAGTGGTATGCGCAATGTCAAAAAGTGCAAACCTAATGTCATGCCGTGCATTCACATTATGCCGAAAAAGAGGTATTATATGCGTTTAATAACCCCACATGCTATTATGTTTGATCAAGTAAAAGAACTATACGCTTCTCTAGGCGTTGANGTAGAAGCAGCCCTTGCGGCTATGGCAAAAACTCCAATTTCATTGCACTGCTGGCAGGGCGACGATGTTGTCGGCTTTGAAGAAGGTGCTGGCGCACTGGGCAGTGGCNTAGCTGTGACAGGNAATTATCCAGGTAAAGCACGCTCAATAGCTGAACTGCGTCAAGACTTGGAAAAAGTCCTTTCCATACTCCCAGGTAAGCACCGCCTCAACCTACACGCAATCTATGGTGATTTCGGTGGCGAGGCTGTCGATCGCGACCAGATTGAAGTGAAGCACTTCCAAAGCTGGATAGATTGGGCCAAAGAACAGGGCATCGGCCTTGATTTCAACCCGTCATGTTTCTCACACCCGAAGGCTGATGACGGACTCACTCTCAGCCACCCAGATCCAGAGATACGCCAGTTTTGGATCGAGCATTGCAAGCGCTCACGTATCATCAGTGCTGCAATGGGTGAGCAGCTTGGCAGCGCCAGCGTTATGAATGTCTGGGTTCCAGACGGCATGAAAGATATGCCTGCGGACCGCCAAAGCTACCGCCAGCGTCTTTCTGATAGCTTGGACGAAATTTTTGCAGAGAAGCTCAACCCAGCGCATCACATCGATGCAGTTGAGTGCAAGCTCTTCGGTATTGGGTCTGAGAGCATGGTGGTTGGTTCGCACGAGTTCTATATGGGCTACGCGATTAAGAACCAGACTGCATTATGCTTAGATGCAGGGCACTTCCATCCTACAGAGGGCATCGCTGATAAGATTTCATCAGTCATGATGTATGTGCCTGAGTTGTTGCTTCACGTCTCTCGTGGTGTGCGTTGGGACAGCGATCACGTTGTCCTCTTCGATGATGCGACACAAAACATCATGCAAGAGCTCGTGCGTTGTGATGTGCTCCCACGCACACATATTGGACTCGATTTCTTCGATGCGTCTATCAATCGTATTGGCGCTTGGGCGATCGGCACACGTGCCGCGCAGAAGTCGCTTCTCCTTGCTCTACTCGAACCACGCGAACAATTGCGTGCTGCTGAGCTTGCTGGTGATTTTACCACTCGTCTCGCGCTCTTAGAGCAAGCCAAGGCATTGCCATGGTCCATCGTTTGGGAAGAGTTCTGTAAGCGCAACGATGTGCCTGGTGAACTGTCGCTTCTTGAGGATGTGAAAGCTTATGAAGCGAGCGTTCTCTCGGGCCGCAACTAATCTCAGTTGCCGAGAATGGTGATGACCATTTGAGAAATAAACCCTTACACAAAAGCCTCGCTTAACAGCGAGGCTTTTTTTGGCTCATCATTGTTTGTCGGTGGTAGTATAGTTAATCGTAAGCAAGCAGTCCTGTGCGTCTAATTTTTCTCCAAACGTAGTGGACGAAAGGAGTCTTTTTTAATCCAGCCTGAAATGTGTGCTTCGGTTTCGACTTTGTAGAAATCGTTGTATTGATCAAGAATGCGAGCTCGCTCACCTGGGCGTGCGACGCCGCTTGCGGGTGCGGCACTTGCAGGCGCGGCGTGGAGGTCTGCAACTGCATCACTCACGATGATACCATTTTGGTTTAAGCCCTGGTGTATCCATAAGGCGGGAAGTGCGAGCAATAGTGACAGTATCGAGATCGCGCGAGTCGCCTTTATGCCAAGGTTGACGGGGAGGCCGCCGATACTTGGTAGCACACATGCTGCGATGAGTAGCCAGAAGCTAATACAAGCAATGAAGATCCATGTGTTCGTCGGTAAGAATTGAGCGCCGATGGTGAACCATCCTGGCTGATCTTCGATGAGGCCGATTTGCTGTCGTAGCGCGCCAAGCTTGTAGTGGTATTCTTCTTTGAGTGGGTCGAGGCGCAGAGCGCGCTCGATTTGCCATGCGGCTTCGGCGGGTTTCCCTAATTGGAAATAACTTAAGGCCATATTGTGGCGTGCTGCTGCCGTTTCATTTTCAGCGATTGCAGCGTCAAAATAGTCTATCGCTTGTTCGTATTCGGCATTCTCATACGCTGTGATACCATCGTTGAAGCTGTCGGCTTTCAGCGCTTGCGCGAGTAGAATGAGTGAGACTAGGGCGTGTGTAAGGAAGCGTTTCATAGTGCTTTCAAAATGGTGTCTAAGTGCTGTCGAGCTTTGCGAAGGTCATTGCTTTCGCTTTTGCTACCTGAGAAACGAACGGCGTCGGCCTGACTGAATAGCTTTTGTGCTGCAGTAATGACGCTATCAGCGATTGGCTTGGATCGGAAAAGTACTTCGAGATGGCTGAACTCTGCGGCGCGTAGGTTTTGTTTGAAGTGTAAACCCGCTGCAAGGCGCACTGATACTTGTGCGGCGCGGTAGAAGGCGTCTGGATCTTCTGTTGACCTTGCTGTCGCTAAGGACGTTTTTAGTTCGGCACGTGCGGCATGCTGGTTGGCGTATTCGAGATCCGTTGCAAGTCGCTTCCGTTTGTAGAGTAGGAGACCTGCAGCGAAAAGGGCGATCCCTGTGACTGCATTGAAGGTGTAGAAGACTGGTTGCTTGAGTATGCCAAAGCCTGTTGGCGCACTTGTTTGTGGGCGATAGTCAAGGGTGAGCAAAACTTCTTCAGGGCTCAGTGTTTTGTTGGGCACTGGTTCATTTTTTGTCTGTGGCTGGTTGGGGGTTNTTACAGCTGAGACAGGTGCTCGTGCTTGCAGTGAGGGCTTTACTTCGACTGAAATGGGCGGTGCGCTGAGTTCGATGTATTTTTTTTCTTCAGGATCAAAAAAGCTGAATTTCACCTCTGGCAAGGANTGCTTACCTGCTTGTTGGGGGATGAAGACATAATCGAAGCGCTTCACACCCGCGAGTGGGTTTGCCGGTGACGCTTCCATGGTTGATTCTGGCTCGTAGTTGCGCCATGTCGCGCTTTCAGGTAAGGTCGGTCCGTTTATACGGTCGAAGTTGCCGCTACCGCTGACTTTAAGTGAGAGCATAATCGGTTCACCCACGCGGCTGTCGTTTGCGTCGGTGGATACTTGTATGCTGAAATCTCCAATTGCACCGCTAAAGCTCTCTGGTTTTCCAGTTTGGGGTAGTGGGAGCACATTGATCTGTGTAGGCTCGTTGAAGAGGTTGAATCGCTCCGAGCGTGTAGAAAAGAAGTCGTTGAAGATGCTGCCACCGAAGGGGCTGTTGCCTCCAAACGGGGAACGACGATTCCTTTGGTTAGGTAAGTCGGCTACGATGGAAAACTCGAAATTTAGGTTTTGAGCTCCGCTTTGGATCGGTGTGATCGTTAGTGGCCATGTGATGACTTGATAGCGATAATTGCCGATACGTTCAAGCTGATCGGTGCCTTCTGGTAAATCGCTGATAGTGAATCCGTCGGCGTTGCGAGTGAAGTCGTCATAACCTCGGTAACGTGCTTGTTCATGAACGTAGAGTTTGAGCTCAATCCGCGCTGTTTGTCCGATGTAGAGTTCGTTCGGGGCTTCGACTTTCAGGTAGATGAGCTCGTTGACGGGGGGCGGTGCATCGGCAGGGCGTTCGGTGACCTGTAAGGTCGCCGCAGGTGCTGTGTAGGTCTCGCCTTTGTAGGAAAATGTGTAGCTAGGAATCGTGAAATTACCGACGCGGGGGGCGCTGGCCTCGATGATGAGATTTTGGGTGATCGAATGCTCCGCTTTACCGTTTATGAAAGCGGACTGTTGGCTATTAGAGACTCGGCCATTGCGCAAGCTGAGACCGCCAGATTGAGGGATTGGCAATGAGGTGATGCGCTCTGTTTCTGGTCTGCCACTTGAGCTGGTTTCTTTGATTGAAACGACATACTGTGCCTTGTCGCCAAGGGGTATGACCTTTGGTTGAAATTGTGCCGTCACTGTGACAGCGGCATGCGCCACTAAGCCGGCGAAGAGTAAGAATAGGATGTATGCTGATTGTTTGAACTTCATGACAAATGGGTATCTACCAGTCGCGGATTTTTCCGCGGTTACGTGGTGCGCCTTGTTCGACAAAAGGGAGGAGTTTTTCGTCATCGCGTAGGCTTTCTAAAAGAGCGGCGGCATCTTCTTGAGTCATGCCTTCGACTTGTATTGCAGAGCCAGTGGCATGTGCGCCTTCAGAGTCTTCTTCGGAGGCTTCGCTTTCATTGACTTGGGGAGTGCTGCCTGGCTCGTTAGTCTCTTCGCTTTCAGCACTTTGCTCGTCTTCACCGGCTGGTTCATCTTCAGCCATGTCGTCAGCTGGATTGCGGGTGGATTCTTGTTCTTCCGAGGACTCGTCACTAGGAGAGGACTGTTGAGATGCATCCTGATTTTCTTCACCTTCATCGCCTTCTGATGGATTCTCTTGCGACTGATCTGAGGCTTCGTTGCTTTCGGATAGTTGACTGTCTTCTCCCTCTTGTTGTTGGTCTTGCTGATCCGACTCTTGCTGATCCGACTCCTGTTGGTCCTGTTGGTCCTGTTGGTCCGAGTCCTGCTCTTCTTGTGACTGATCGTCCGAATTTTGATTTTGATCGGAGTTTTGTTGGTCTTGATTCTCTGAATCTTGGTTTTCAGATTCTTGTTCGTCTTGTTCCTGTTTGAGTTTTTCGATCGCTTCGCGAACGGCGGTGACTTTCTTTAAGTCTTCGGCAGCTGCACTGTCATTCGGATCGATTTCTAAAGCTGAATTGAACAACGCTTCGGCTGCTTTNATTTCCTCAATCGACGCTTCAAGGTCTCCAGTTGTGTAGGTTTGTCGGCCAGTCTGGTAGGTGCTATGTGCTAGGTTATATAAGGCGTCGCGTTGTAGCTGCAAATCGTCGGTCTGTGCGATGCTGCTTTGGTAAAGCGTTTTGGCGGCTTCTATATTGCCATTGGTGAGTGCCTCGAATGCTTGGTTGTAGCTAATGCGTGCATCCTCTGGAATGCTTAATGGATCAGTTTCGACTTCTGTGCTGTCTGTTTCAGAGTCAAGAGGGATGCTTTCTTGTGCTTCGGAGCTTTGTGGTAGTGCCGGAATCAGTGCTATGGCGAAGAGTGCTGCATGAATACGTGCATTGCTGCGACGACGTATCAATATTTCCAATACTAGAAAAAATAATGCAATACCTATGGCCCATTGATAGCGCTCGATGGCGCGCTCTTGCATCTCGGCTTCGCGCTCCTCGCGGGGGAGTGTGGCGATCACTGAATTGTAGAGCGCTTCGAGTGATTGTGAGCTGAGCCGACTATACGATCCGCCAGTGAGTTGAGCAATTTCTTGTAGAGTCGATTCGTCTAGCTGGCTGCGCACGGGTTGACCCGAATCATCGCGAATGAAGCTTTCTTCGCCTCGCTCGTTGCGAATACGAAGGTAGTCGCCTTCTGGGGTGCCGATGCCGATTGCATAGACTTTAATACCGTTTTTAGCAGCGGCCTTCGCGGTTTCGATAGCGCTGCCTCCGAGGTCTTCGCCATCAGTTAGCAGAATGATAACTTTAAAGTTGTTGTCTTGTGGAAAGGCTTTCTCGGCTTCTTTGATGGCATTACCGAGATCACTGCCACCACTGGTCATGCTCTCTGGACTGATGGCATCTAGACTTTCGCGAAAGGCAGAGTAATCGAGTGTTGGGGGCGTTTGTAGAAACGCNCGTCCAGCGAAGGCNACGAGTCCAATTCGGTCACTCTCTAAGCGTTCGGTTAAGTCGATGACTGNGAGTTTTGCGCGATCGAGCCGAGTTGGGCGCATATCAGTGGCAAGCATACTCTTAGAGCTGTCGAGCACGAATACGATGTCGAGGCCACGTGCTTTACGCTCGGACCATTCGACTCCGTATTGTGGGCGCGCGAGTGCGACTCCGATCGCAGCCAGGCCGATGAGTATACAGACTGCTTTAATGAGTGTGCGCGTCTGACTGGCTTTTTCGGTGAGTTGATCCAGCAAGCGATTCGCAGCGAACTTACTGAGTAAGGTTTCACGGCGTTGGAGTCCGAAGGCGATCATCGTTGCGGCAATACAGACGATTGCAGCAGTGATATAGAGCCAGACTGTGTGTTCGAAGTTCATGGCAGTCTACGGTAGCGTGTGTTGCGAAGTAGTTGTTCCATTAGGAGTAAAGCTAGTCCAGTGAGCGCGGGCCAGATGAAGAGCTCTGTAAAAGTGGCGTAGGAGCGAAGCTCAATAGTGGTCTTTTCTAGCTCATCGATTTCGTCGTATATACGTTCGAGGTCGCCACTTTCGGTTGCCCGGAAAAACTGACCACCCGTCATGCTTGCAATTTCGGTGAGTTCAACCTCGTCATAGTCGGATGGCATTGAACGTCCGCGATAGACCGGTCTGCCGTCTCGATCACGTAGAACTTGGCCAGTGCGCTGGTCTGTCTCTGGTGTGGCAACGCGGCCTTTTTTTCCTGTTGCGATGGTGTAGACTTTAACGCCGTAAGTTTTAGCGGCTTCCGCGGCACCAATGGGTGAAATGACCCCAGAGTTGTTTTCGCCGTCTGTGAGCAGGATGACGATACGACTGCGTGATTCATGATCGCGTAAACGATTCACACTGGCGCCTAGAGCGGTGCCGATCGCCGTGCCACCACCGTCGATTTCTCCTAGCTCAAGACGGTCGAGGTTTTTTTTCAACCAATCGTGATTGAGCGTGAGCGGACTGACGACATAAGCTTCAGAAGCGAAGGCGACAATCCCGATACGATCGTAAGGGCGCTTGCCGATAAATTCATGAACAACTCGCTTGGCGGCGTCGAGTCGAGTGACCACATCCTCGCGTGTTGAGAGGTCTAATGCGCGCATCGATAGGGATAAGTCGAGTGTGACGACGATGTCGATTCCTTCGGCGTCGGTGGTGTCGTTCATTTTACCAAGCTGTGGGCGAGCGAGGGCTGTGATGAGTGCCACAAGCGCTAACAAGCGTAATCCGAAAAGCATACGGCCTGGACGACTGCGCCGATTGTGGCTAACCGCTTTAACGAGCGCAGTGCTTGAGAAGCGAACAGCTGCTTCTGGTCCCATGCGACCCGCCCACCATGCCAGCACTGGGAGCAATAGTAGGAGTAAAAAAAAGAGTGGATCTTGAAATTGAAAGAAGTTCACTTCGGGGCGTTCTCCTTTGTTTTGTCAGCGATATCAATGAGTTGTTTGGCGGTCGAAATGAGTGCGGACCGTTCTTCAGTGCTGCTTGATTTGCGTGCAAATTTCATAGCGTCGCATTGTGCAAAAAAGCGTTCGAGTGATTCGTTGAATGAAGCGTTGAGTAGTGTATTGCCTTTTAAACTACGTAGGAACTCTTCACTCGTGCGGCCATAACTTGGAATGTGTAGCCCGTCTTCAAAATAACGGCGCAGTGCAGCAGATGCTTGCACTGCGAAACGATCGTCATCGTTGGCTAATTTTGCGGTGGCATTGAGCTCATCAATGGCGACTTTTGATGGGGAGATTTGTGGCTTTTGGCTGCTTTCTTTGCGCAGATATCGAATGCAAAGCCAGAGTAACAAAATGCTGACAACGAGCACGATTGTCCCAGCCGTGAGGACTTGCCAAGTTTCCAGCAGAGGAATCTCTACCGGTCCACGGACACGATCTAGCGACGGCCCTTCGGGGAGCGGTGGCATTTGTGGTGTTGGCGTTTGGGCAAGAAGCATGGGTGGAGATACGGGAGGCGGGATGAGTTTCAGTTTTTCAAAATGTTAGCTTTCAGTGTTTCATTTAGTGTCGGCTAGCACGACGGGCAAAGAGCTGGCGCAGCGCAGGTAAATAGGGTTGATCGGTGCTCGCTTCAATCCAGTCGAGGCCCTTCTTACGCATATTGCTTTCGAAATGTGCCCTGCGATCTCGAGCAAGGGCGGCGTAGTGCTCACGAACTTTTTTACTGTTCGTATTGATTTCGACCATTTCACCCGTTTCGGCGTCTTCGAGGGTGATCAATCCCACATTGGGTAGCTCTGATTCGCGCGGGTCGCTCAGTGCAATGCTGACGAGGTCATGGCGTTGATTCGTCAATGCGAGAATGTTGAAGAGTGGGGAGTGAGAGCTGGGAAGTGTAGAGTGCTTGTCTAAGAAGTCTGAGATGAGGAAAACGACAGTCTTACGAGCTTGCACACGATTTAGGTAATCGAGGGCGGCTTTGTGGTTCGTGCCTTTACCGTTTGGTTCGAAGACTAGAATGTCGCGAATGGTGCGCAGCACATGCCGGCGACCTTTTTTGGGTGGGATATAGTGTTCCACATGATCTGTGTAGAGGAGGAGTCCAACTTTGTCGTTGTTTAGTGTCGCAGAAAAGGCGAGCACGCTAGCTATCTCGGCAGCACGCTCGCGTTTACTTTGTTCCACTGATCCAAAAATGCCCGAAGCGCTGAGGTCTACAAGTAGCATGAGCGTCAGTTCTCGCTCTTCGCGAAAGACTTTCACGAAGGGACGATCCATCTTGGCACTGACATTCCAGTCAATGGTGCGCACATCATCGCCAATGGCATATTCACGCACTTCTTCAAAGTCCATGCCGCGTCCCTTGAAAGAACTGTGGTAGGCACCGGTAACCGAGTCCGTCACCAACTGTCGGGTGCGGATTTCGAGGCGTCGAACTTTCTTGATGATGTCTGAAGGAGACATTGTTGACATTTTGAAAGGCTGAAAAGGGATGTGTAAGGGGGCGCTATTCCTTACGGCACTGGAACGGTTTCGAAGATCGAAGTGACGAGGCTTTCACTAGTGATCTCTTCAGCTTCGGCTTCGTAGCTTGGAATCACGCGGTGGCGTAGCACATCCATACCGATTTCCTTGACGTCTTGTGGGATGACGTAGCTGCGACCTTGCATGAGTGCCCAAGCCTTGGCGGCGAGGGTTAAGCTGATCGTCGCGCGTGGGCTGGCGCCGAATTGAATATATTGAGCCAGCTCTAGCTTGTAGGCTTTGGGATCGCGGGTCGCAAGGATCAGGTCTACAATGTAGTCGCGGATCTTCGGATCCACGTAGACATCGTTGACGACTTTGCGTGCCTCAGAAATCGCTTCTAAGGTAGTCACAGAATTTACGTCAAGCTTCGGTGCGGTAGAGGACATGCGGTCGAGGATTTCACGTTCGTCAGCTTTGGTGGGGTAGCCAACCTTGAGCTTGAGCATGAAACGATCCACTTGTGCTTCGGGTAGTGGGTAGGTGCCTTCTTGGTCTATTGGATTTTCCGTCGCTAGCACTAGGAAAGGCTCTGGTAGCTTATAAGTCGTATCGCCGATAGTTACTTGGCGCTCTTGCATGGCTTCGAGTAGGGCGCTTTGCACCTTTGCAGGAGCGCGATTGATTTCATCGGCGAGCACGAGATTAGCAAAGATGGGGCCTTTACGAGTGTGGAAAGTGCTGTCTTTAGGGCTATAGATGAGTGTGCCAATGATGTCGGCTGGCAGGAGGTCGGGCGTGAATTGAATACGTTTGAAGTCTGCGGCTGTTGCTGTCGCGAGTGTGCGAATACTCAAGGTCTTTGCCAGCCCAGGCACACCTTCAAGTAATACGTGACCATTGGCCAGTAGACCGACTAGCAAGCGGTCGACGAGGTAGTGCTGGCCGACGATGACACTGCCAATTTCTTCACGTAATTGCGGGATCCATTGAGTCGCAGCGCTGATTCTAGCGTCCGTTTCAGGAGTCGTTATTGGTTCACTCATTATTCGTGTATTTATGGTATTATTAGCGGTTGGTAAGCGTTCACTGACAACTGATTCAGAGAACAGTTTCATAGCAATGTGAATATTGCTTTTCAAGTCAAGTTGTGCCTTAATGTCTCATATGCCAGCAACCATTTTAATCGTTGATGATGAAAAGAACACCCGTGAAGGGCTGAGTCTCGCACTCGAAGAAGAGTATGAGGTCTACATGGCCTCTGGTGCTGATGAAGCCTTTAATTTGATGGAAGCGGAGACGTTTGATGTCATTTTGACGGACCTACGCATGGCAGGTAAATCTGGGCTGAAGGTGATTGATAAAGCGATCACTTTGCCAAATCGTCCCATTTGTATTATGATGACTGCCTATGGTAACGTAGAAACCGCAGTCGAGGCGATGCGCCGTGGGGCATTCGATTTCCTCACGAAACCTGTTAGTTTAGAAAAGCTCGAAATTCTGATCAAGCGAGCCTTGCAATCGCGCTCGATCGAGGCTGAGAACATCGTGCTCCATGAGCGTCTCGACAGGAAATACAGTTTTGAGGGTATCGTTGGAAACTCATCGAGTTTGGTAGACGTGCTTGATAAGGTGAAACTCGTCGCGCCCTCTAAGGCGACTGTTTTGCTTGAGGGCGAAACAGGCACAGGTAAGGAACTGATTGCGCAAGCAATTCACCAGAACAGTAACCGCGCACGACAAGCTTTCGTGCCCGTGCATTGTGCGGCTTTAGCGGCTAATCTACTGGAAAGTGAGCTATTTGGGCATGAAAAAGGAGCTTTTACAGGTGCGAGCGAGCGACGGATTGGCCGATTTGAGGCCGCGGACGGCGGCACACTGTTCCTGGATGAAATCGGTGAGATTGATGCGTCCACTCAAGTGAAACTGTTGCGCTTTTTGGAAACGCGCAGCTTTGAGCGCTTAGGTAGTTCAAAGCCAGTCAAAGTGGATGTCCGCTTGGTATGTGCGACCAATCGTAATCTAGCTGAAATGGCAAAAAGCGGCGAGTTTCGCGAAGATTTACTCTACCGCTTAAATGTGGTGACGATTTACCTGCCAGCATTACGAGCACGCGAGGAAGACCTGCTGGTTTTGCTCAATCACTACATTCATTACTTTGCAGAAGAAAACGAAGTCGATCCGGTGCAACTCACTGAAGGTGCTTTGAAGGTATTGCGTGCCTATAGTTGGCCGGGCAATATTCGCGAACTTCGCAATTTCTGTGAGAATATTGTCGTTTTAAAGCGGGGGAGTGAGGTCAATGAATATGATCTCGACCCGAAGTATCATGCTGTGGTTGAAATGTTGAATACTCCAACAATGGTCAGCAGTAGCCCCTCCCTTAGTAAAGAGGAGAACGAAAAGCGCTTGCTACGCAATGCCTTGATCAAAGCAAACGGCAACCGAACCAAAGCGGCTGATTTGATGGGGATCAGTCGCCGCACGCTCCACCGTAAGCTCACTCAATGGCCTGAGTTGGATGTTGAGAAGTAACTCGTATAAATCGATTTACTGAAATCGTTTCATTGATTGATGTTTGACTCTAGAAGTCTCACGCACAGAAATACTGTAACTCCATACATCATTGGAACTTACCCCTCACAATTTTGCATATCATGAAAATTCGTTCGCTCAGTCTAATGCTAGTCACTTTGGCTACTTGTTCGTTACATTCAGAAGAAATACGGATTTCAGCTTCGGATTTACTTGCTGAGTTCATTAAAGCCCCGCTCGCCGCCTATGGTGATGAGAATAATATCACCTTCGACGTTGAAAGTATTGGGAGTCTTCCCGCTTTAGATAACCTCCGATCCGACGACATTGATTTGGCGATTCTTGCAGTTCCAGAGGTCGATTCACGGCTCCGTCAGGACTTCACGCTGTATCCCTTTGCTTATGACGTCGCTGTCGTCGTGGTCAATTCGAGTAATCCAATCGATGAAATCACTGTTGGGCGTTTGGCCGGCATCTATGGAGCCAATGAAGAGTTTAACTTCAACACATGGGGAGACCTTGGCTTGTCGGGCTGGGGTAGTCGTAACATTAAGGCTGTCGCCGCTCCAGCCAAAGGCAGTATTTCACTAGAGCTCTTTAAACATGCGGTCTTCAAGGGAACTGCGATGAAGCAAAATGTGACTATGATCAAGGATACTGAGGTCGAGGAGCAAATCATCACCAACCCTGCCTCTATTGCTATCACATCAGGTCTGCCTAAGAGTAATGAAGTTAAAGCCATAATGATCTCTGAGCAAAACGGTAGCCCTGCTTTTGGACCTTCCGAAGACAATGTTCACTATGGCGATTATCCCATTCGTTTGGCATTTTATGTTGTTTTCAATAAGCGTGACGAAGCAAAGTTGAAGCCTATTTTACGGGTGCTCCTAGGCGATGACGTGGCGACCAGTCTACGTGAAAACAACTTGTTCGCGTTACCTGATACCATTCGCCGTAAACTGATAATCGATTTAGATCTGGAAAATTAAAATTTTTTAAAAAACGCGTTGACAGAAGAAGAAGCTTATAGATTCTCTCGGCTTCTTCAACGAAAGTGAGTGTAGCTCAGTTGGTAGAGCACCACCTTGCCAAGGTGGATGTCGAGAGTTCGAACCTCTTCACTCACTCCATTTTCTTAAAGGCCCTTAGATTTCTCTGAGGGCCTTTTTTGTGTCTATGTTCATCGGCCTACACATTCATTATGTCTTCAGCGCGGACGTTCAACTGGTCCATTAATCGCCGCCAATGCACTCGCAGATAATGCGGCGACGCGGCGGCTGATAGGCAATGCTGAGGGTGTCTCAATCGTATAGTTCAGCGCTTGGTATCGTTTCTGGAGGTAGATGGCTTCAGGATTACCCTCAGGCACCTGCGGTAGTGAGCGTGGTCGTATCACACCATTTCGTGCTCGGTGACCATCGATTCGTGTGGCGGTCTCAATCGGGAGATACTTTGTTGCTGCAGCCAATATGGCGTCTGCACGACTGCGATGCCCGTTAAAATTTAACTCATAGAAATAGGCCCCAGTCGCCTCCCAGTCTTCGTGTAGATGGATCGCTAGATCGAGCGAGCTGCAGTGAGCATCCAGCCAATTACGGTGCGCGCGTATCTCGTCAGACTGGAAATCACTGAAATCTCGGTTCAAGTCGATACCGTGTGGGTTTTCGCGAGTGCCCGCAGCCAGTCCGCTAGGGTTCATACAGGGAAAAAGCATGTAGTCATGAGCGTGTGGTAGGGCGTCGCGGTTCAGTAAGTCGATAAGCGCCAAGGGTGGGGCAGGCTCATCGCCATGAATACCGCTGGATAGATAGACTTTCTTTGGCGCCTTCGCTCTGTCGCCGGCACGACGAGTCGCGACTAATAGCGGGTAAGCGAAGACTGTTGCATAGGACNTCACGGTAAAACCAGCANTTTGGGCAGCCGCATGGAAATCGGTAAGGAGTTGATCAACGTTGACTCGGTTCGACATGCTTATTGAGTGCCTGCTTTGCTTATTCGCGTAGAACGTCTACGCACTCTATTTCTAAAACATTTCTTATTATGTCACAAGTTCGCGTTCGTTTTGCTCCGAGTCCTACTGGTTTCTTCCATATTGGTAGCGCTCGCACCGCTTTATTCAATTGGCTCTATGCACGCCACACTGGCGGCACTTTTGTGCTTCGCATCGAAGATACCGACAAAGAGCGCAATACCGACGAAGCGCTCAAAGTGCTTCTCGAAGGTATGCGCTGGCTGGGGCTCGATTGGGATGAAGGCCCTGAAGCGGGAGGTGAGTATGGCCCGTATTTTCAAAGCCAACGCCAAGCCATCTACGACGAGTATTTACAAAAACTCGTCGATGCTGGTCGCACTTACGAGAAAGACGGCGCGATTTGGTTCAAACTCGAGGGGGAACGTTACACCGCCTACGATGAATACCTCAAAGCAGAGATCGAAAAGGTAAAGACCCAGCCAGTCGTCATTGAAGATGCCGTGCGCGGTCGCGTCGAACGGGCCGAAGAGAAAGATTTTGTCCTCGTGCGTAAAGACGGTAGCCCCGTGTTTCACTTTGTAAACGTCGTCGACGATATCGCCATGGGGATCACCCACGTGATCCGAGGAGAAGACCATTTATCCAATACCAGTAAGCACGTAGAGTTGTTCAATGCTTTCGGCGTTGAACCACCCAAGTTTGCACACATTCCGCTTATCTTGAAAGAAGAAGGCTCTGGTAAAATGAGTAAGCGCGATAAGGGTGCACTCATCGAAGAATACGAAGAACGCGGTTTTCTCGCCGCTGCGGTTCGCAACTATATTTCCTTGCTCGGTTGGAATCCAAAAGACGAACGCGAAAAAATGGAAATCGGAGAGATTATCGACCTGTTCGACTTCCCCGGAATCAACAAAGGCAACTCACGCTTCGACGAGAAAAAACTCTCTGCACTCAATGCCGAATATCTTCGCGAGCTCAACCTAGNGAGCTTTACTTTCCTCGCGCGTCCCTTGCTCAATCAGGCAGGCGTCGTCGCTGAAGACGAAGATGAAGATTACCTGCAAGCAGTATTAGGCCTCTGCCAACCCAAAGCCCGCTCACTCGACACCATGAGCGAACTCTGTGCTTATTTCTTCCAAGATGAATACACGATGGACGAGAAAACGGGCAATAAGATCGCCAAGAAAGCCGATCCTAAAGACTTGCTCGCCGAAGTGTTACCCATACTCGAAAGCCTCGACAATTTTACCGCCGATGCATTGAAGACATCCCTAGAAGCCCATGCCGAATCCAAAGGGCAAAAGGTTTTTGCTTACTTCCCGTCCTTACGTTACTCGGTGAGCGGTCAAGGCGGTGGGCCTGACCTATTACCAATGCTCGAAGTCATGGGCAAGGAACGTGTCGTAAGCCGTATCAAGCGGTTTATTGGATAGGGCAGGGCGCCGTGGGTGCCACGCCATAGGTAGCGGCGCAGGTCCCGAGCGCCACCG
>JGI26083J51738_10000087_pt1 | contig 40966 bp, 32 predicted proteins | sample SaaInl85LU_5_DNA_FD_51738 | JGI IMG/M metagenome (IMG submission 51738)
CTTCTTACCTACATTAGTGTGACGCTCGGAGTACATTTTTCAGATAATCTATTGCTTTAATTTCATCAGCATCTATTTGCAGTCTTTCAGCTTTGAATAAAGAAATAAAATCCACCAAATGAATAAGATATAACAGCTGTTCTATAAAAGTATCTCCTTTTGCCGAAATCTCAAAAACAGGAGTATTTTGTTCTATTATTTCTTTAGTAACATTTAGACGAATAGTATTTCTAGGATATTCTAACTTACTTCTGAACATGATAACTGAATATAAATTCGGATTATTATCCCAAGCTAAAATCTCGTTATGATTCATCTCTGGTATCACATTGTAGAAGGCAAAATCTTTACTGTTTTCGTTAATCTGTTGACATGCTCTAACCAATAAAGGCTTAAATTTATCCTCGGAATAAAAAAATATTTTGTTTGACGCTGAAAAGTCTAAAGCTTGCTGAGCCACCTTTACTATATTTGGTTGCTCCTCGATTAACGTAGGAATATATGATTCTACTCTCTTTTTTAATTCTCCGTCTATTAATTTGGCTTGTCCTAAAATTTCCAACAATTGAACTAAAGGATAAGCTAAAGCTGCTCTTGGAGGTAGTCCTCCAGGAATAATAACTGTAGAATTAGTTTTTAAGCTATCTTTTAATTTACCGCCAGTAGTAATACCTACAACTTGAGCATTTTTATCTTTAGATTCCTTGAAGGCAGATAAGGTTTCTTCAGTTTCGCCAGAATATGAACAAACAATAACTAATGTATTTTTATTTACATAATTTGGTAAATTATAGCTATGACAAACCTCAAGTGGTACTGTAATCAAAGAACGAATGCACTCTTTAACTAATTCTCCGCCCATACCAGAACCACCTAAACCACAGATCAACACATTATTGATTTTTGTTGCTAAATCTAATTTATATGTTTTAGAAATTTCAATACTTTTTTTTAACTGACTAGGAAAATCATAAACTAATGCTCTCATAACAAATATCTTTATCGATGTTAAACTTATCAAAAGCTAAATATACTAATTTAATCTTATAGTATAAAATACAATAAGCTGTTTTGTAGAATGAATAACACAAAATAACGAATTAACATTAGAATTTTATTTGCTACGGCTTTAGAATGATGGAAAACAGAGAGGTAAAACTAACTAAACACCAACAATATTGTGAATTAATTTTATGTTTAGCTTACATTTTCAGTGTTTAAACCAAAAAAGAATATTGAAATATAAAAAATAAATGTATTATTGTAAAAAAGACTATAACTAGTTAAATTTGTACTAAAGTATTAATTTTGAAACAGATATTATTTGTATTTTTCTTCTATAATTTAATGGCTCTTGCACAGCCCTGTCTTGTAGAGATATCGAAAAAAGAAGATCAATGGATACTTACAGTAGACAAAAAACCTTTCTTCATAAAAGGTGCTGGTGGAGAAAAACATTTAGAGACACTAATTGAAGCAGGAGGAAACACGATTAGAACGTGGGGAACTGAAAATGCTCAGGAAGTTCTGGANAATGCACATGCCAAAGGTATAAAAGTTATGCTCGGTCTCTGGGTACAACATGAAAGACATGGGTTCGACTACAACAACTCTAAATTAGTGGAAGCACAACTTGAGAACTTTAAACTAGAAGTTCAAAAATATAAAAACCACCCGGCTCTTTTAATATGGGGAATTGGGAATGAATACGAACTAAATTATTCTAATACTAAAGTATGGTCTGCAGTTAACGACATTGCAAAAATGATACACAAAGAAGACCCGAACCATCCAACCTCAACTGTTACTGCTGGAACAAACCTTGAAAAATTAGGTTATGTTATGAGAGAATTAACGGACATTGATATTTATGGTATTAACACTTACGGAGATATAGGCAATGTTAAAAAAGTACTAGAAGANGGAGATTTTCAGGGTTCTTACATGATTACTGAATGGGGACCNACAGGACATTGGGAAATACAAAAAACAATGTGGGGAAGCTCAATTGAGCAAACCAGTACAGAAAAAGCNCTATCTTATTTAAACCGTTACACAGACAACATTGCTTTANAGACTAAACAGTGTATTGGTTCATTTGCTTTTTTGTGGGGGCAAAAACAAGAGTACACAAGCACCTGGTATGGTCTATTCACTGAAGACAATAAACCAACTGAAGCGTTAGATGTTTTGCAATACTGCTGGTCAGGTAAATACCCAAGTAATCGTTCACCTTTTATTGAAAACATCCGATTAAACGGTAATGAATTAACTAAGAATACCATAATTTATCCAGGAGAGAAATACTCAATTGAAGTTCAAGCCAAGGATTTAGAAAATGATAACTTGAAATACAAATGGGAACTCTACCAAGAAAGTACTGACTTAAAAACAGGTGGAGATTTCGAAAATAAGCCTCCACTAATTACAGGTAGAATTAAAGGATCTAAATCAAGTATAATCCGTTTAAAAGCTCCTTTCAACGAAGGAAGATACCGTTTATTTGTATTTGTATCGGATGATAAAAAAGTAGCCTACGCAAACGTTCCTTTTTATGTCGATGCAAACGGCAAAGCAAACAATAGAATACAATTAAAAAAACAAGAGTTTGAGTCATTGGAGTATTAAAATAGTTTCGTCGATTTTTTGCATTCTTATCTTTAAGGCGAATTACGCGCAATCAACGTCTGACACAAGTATCTTTAAACCAAATATCGGTGGGCTAATGCCAAAAATTCCAGAGCAAGGATTGTCAAATATTAGCATTTCTGGTTATTACAGATTCTTAGGCGCATACACAACAATGCAAGATGCGTATCCTGAATTTGAAAATATAAAAAACAGGGTGTTTATCGGAGATGACAGCAACTTACCTCAACTAAGTATGACAATCGGTGTAAAACCCACGCAAAATACTTCTATTTCAACTGACTTATATTTATGGACACCCTTAACTGGATCTAACACAGATTATGTGAAAGGTCTTTTACTCGGAGTCAATTTATATGGGTCTCATTCTAACAAATACGGAACTTTCAATGTTAGAACAGGTGGAATACATTGGCATAAATTAAGTCCGTTAACTTTCGCATCTAACACCGGATACAATAGATTCAGCGTATTTGAGAGAAACCCATGGGATCCTAACACAAAAAATGTATTTGATAGGTACAATACTTTTTATCAAAATGGAGCTTTAACTCAAGATGTGCGCTGGGGACAACAAGCCTTTCATGGTTTTATATTTGATGGAAACGATCTTCCTTATGGTTTTAACTTCAGTTTTATGAGTGGTAAATCACAACTAAACGGAGGAAATTCCATAACACCGAACAGTCTAACAGGTGGAAGAATTAAAAAAGAATTTAATAACCATTTCATAAGTGTCAATGCCGTTCATAATAAGACCTTCTCAGACAGTTTAGCAAAAGAACTAGTTGGTTTTAGTCTCTTTACTTCAGAATTTGAGTTCAATTTTGACAAATTCAGAATATACGGTGAAGTAGGCTCTGGAAATTACTTTTCACCCACATATGAAAGCAGTTGGGGAGAAGCAATTGATTTAAGAGTTGAAACAAACAAAAATCTTTTGAAAATCCCTATAGAACTTAGATATTTTCGTTTTAGCCCATCTGTCATCAATAACAATGGTATTTTCTGGAATACCTCAATACAAGAATATGTTCAAACTGCAGAGCAAAATGGTGGACAAATTCCATTACTTTTCCCTTTCGCCAGTGCTTTAACCAACATTGGTCAAATGACCAATAATAGAGAAGGAATTATTCTAAACACTGATATGAAATTTCGAAATAGTAAGCTAACTATTGGATATAGTGCAGCAAAAGAAATCTCAGCAGTTTCTAACAGATTGACTTATGGACATCCGTCTAATAGTCTTGCTTTGTCAAGATTCTGGCGTTGGAATTTCCCTACTAATGTTGGTCCTTATGGAAATTTAAATAAAATCTTCAGAAATGTTTACGAATCTGTCACTATTACAGATTCAGTTACTGCTAAAGGCTTTAACTCTATTGAAATTAGTTTTAAAACCCAAACTAGAGTATTCAATAAACGCCTAATGCTCTTTTATCTTGGTGGTTTTCANAGTTTACAAAATCAATTCTCACCTGTCCCGATTTNCAACAAATCAGCATATCTTCAAAGTTACAACCATCAATTCGATCTTTATTATGAGTTAAATAAAAATGTTGCGCTTTGCGGATATCTTGGATTAGATAGAATAATAGCTGGAAACAATACAGAACGAAATCCAGTAAATAATTCAAGCAAAAATCAAAAAGGTATAAGCTATGCAATTGGGTTAGATTTAATGCTTTCAAAAAACACAGGTCTTTACATTCGAAACAGATGGATGACCTACAAAGATTATAGCTTTGAACTTGACAGATATAAAGGAATGGAAACTACAATTGAATTAAAAATATTTTTCTAAATGAACAAGCTACTAATATACATACTTCTTGCTTTCTTCTCTGTAGTTAGCTATTCACAAATAGCAAAGAAAATACAATTTATTGGAGGAGCAAGATCCCTCGTTTCTCACTCTAATTTGCTTTCAGATGGAGATACAGTTACTTCTCCAAGATCAACAGGAGGTTATGCTTTTTTAGATTTGGGAATCAAGATAAACCCAAATGAAAAGACTGAAATACTCGGTATGTTTCGAATAAACAATGCCTTTGGTGGTTTCTGGGGCGGTGGCGTTTCATTTGATGTACGTCAACTCTATGTAAGAGGTGTTGCATGCGATGTAATTAGATATCAACTTGGTAATATCGACTACAAATTAACGCCATATACATTTTTCAATCATAACCCAGACTTTTTAACCAACTCTATGGGAATCCAAGGTATTAAAGAAGGTATTGTTGATTATGAAACTTTCTACAAGAATAATTCTTGGAGGCAACAAGGAGCTTCCGTTAATTTTGCTTTGAACTTTCCGAAAGTCATAAAAGAAATAGATTTTAATGGATTCATTTCTAGACTAAACCCTACGGACTTTAATAATGTTCTAGAAAGACTCTACGGAGGAGGTAATATGATTATCAAACAGGGAAAAAATACTTCTTTAGGCATTAATCATGTAAGCGTATTTGATCTCCCTGGAACTGCAGTCGACAGCAATATTTATAGTAATAACGTGAGTACAGTAACTTACGATTTCAATTTCGAAAAGAAGAATATCGTTTTTGGCTTAGACGGAGAATCTGGAATTAGCTCATTATCCCAATCTCTATTTGAAGATGAACGACTTGAAGATTATTTTGTGCATGCCAGAGCTTACATGGAGTTTAAGAAACAAAACTTTAAAGTAAGCGTCGGTTTTATGGATAATGGAGCGGACTTTAGAAGTTTTGGTGCNCAATCGAAACGCGTCAATTTTAATCAAGAAAATAGTTTTTATAACCGTTATACAAACGAACAAATTATTCGCCCTATATCTGTATATGATTTGTACAATGACCCTACGCTGTCACAAGAAGGAATAACAGTTGGAGTTATGGACGTAAATCCAATAATCAATAATGCTCTACCCTATGGAATTGCAACATTTAACCGAAGAGGATTATACCTAAGTACAAACCATCGTAGCAAAAAAGATATAATCACATCTTCAGCTAAACTTTATAGCTTATCTGAAATTAGAGGTCAAGGAACTACAAATCTAAAAAGGTTTACTCTGGTAAATATTAATTCTCAGCTTAACGCCAACAAGTTATGGGGACTTAAAAAAGAATTCAATTTTCAAGTTGGAATTAGCTATCAAAAGTCCAATAGAAAGGGAGAGTTTGCATTTGAAACAGTAGATTTACAGTCTACTCAAATAAGTTTCGGAGTTGAAAAAGAAATTGCAGAACAACTTTACTTAATGGGTAACTTCTTCTTGCTCGANAGTAAAGGAAACGAACAAATACCCGTAAGAAATGAGGNCGATCAAATTATCAATTATGAAGAGTTTAATATTAATGGTCGTGAATTTAATGTTGCAGCTGGTTTAAGATTCAATTTCTCAGAGGAAGTGTTTTTAGCTGCATTTTATGAACTAAACAACAACCAATTTGTTAATAATAGTAATTACACGTTTAGTCAAACATCTGTAGTATACGTACTTAAATTCTAAATTATGAAAAAAATAGTTTTTCTTCTAACAATAGGTTCTGTATTGCTTGGATGCAGAAAAAATGAAAATGACACCATCGAAGGTCCAAGTCTGTTCGATGTGTATGGAGAATTTAGTCTACTCAGTGATTTAGAAAGTAGCACAATTGATGTAGATTTTGAAAATGATGAAACTGTTTTCTTTACATGTGACCTATCGAAAATAGTCAATTGGAAATTGGAAATAACAGGAGAAACATCTGGAGCAACTAAAATAATTACGGGGACAAGTAAAAACCTAGATAATCAAAATGCATTATGGGATGGAAGTACAACAAATTTCCCAATGTTTAGATCTGAAACTTGCCAAGTTATATTGACTTTTGAAAACGAATTAGATACACTTTATACAGAAGTAAATGTGACTAATCCAAAAACAAACGAAGGTTTTTTAATTTCTGATTTTGAAAATGGTTGGAACGGCGGATGGACAACCTTTGTTCAGTCTGGCGCAGATATGGATTTTAGTATAAAGTCGGATCTAACGGCACCAGAGGCTAATTCTTATTATAATATGGCAGGCGAGGTTAATTGGGACTGGCTTATTGGCTTAATTGATTTTAATGCAACAGCCTATGATGGTGCAAGTACCTTTCCTTTAACTGACAACGCAGACAATTTATACTTTAATGCCCTAGTTTATGGAGACGGCTCCCTACCAAATAGTAGAATCTTATTTAGATTTAACGAAGACGATAACGATGAATTCGGTTATGAAATACCGATTAATTGGGACGGATGGAAATTGGTCTCGTTCAAGTATAACGAATTAACAGGTGCTGGCTTACACAACTCTAATAATATAACCAAAGTAAGTATACTTCATCTTGCAGATCCTAGTTCTGGCTATGCTAAATCAGGAGTAGATTATTTAATATTCACTGAAAATGCTCCAATCAATCCATAAAACACTACTAGTAATTTTTTGTTGTTGTTTTTTCCAAAATCTATTCGCACAGGATACTCTTGAGTTAATTGAAATTGAGGCGCCAAAAAAAAATCTTTTCAAGAAAAAAGGTCTGTATGACACAAAAATTGAAGAAAGGTTCAATATCAGAGGTTTTACACAATTGAATATATTCGAAGAAAGCCTGATAGATTTTTGGAAGTCTGATGATAATAACTGTATTAATTCGCAACTATTAAAAAGTAGTCAAAAAGATATACTTAGTATAAACTGGAATTCAGACCAAAGCAATTGCGAATGGGTCGGATTTGGTTTCGGTTGGGACAGCTGGCAATCAAAAGACCTAGGTTACGTCAGTGACACTCTTGCAGTTGAACTCATCGTTAGATCTAAGAACAACGAGGAATTCACAAACCTTCCTTGGGCATTTTGTATTGAAGATTATAGCGGTGGACAAGCTTGGGCAGGTTACAATCAAAGCTATCTAAAAAGTGAGGCCATCACAAAGAATTGGACTAAAGTTCAAATTCCATTATCCGAATTTCCATTTAAAAAAAATGATGTTGACGTTAGTAATGTTAAACAGTTAATGATACAGACTTTCGCTACTGGTTCAATTGAGTTATATTCAATAAAACTTGTTCCCTGTGCAGAAAAAAAGAAGAAATCAATCGAAGCCAAATTAAAAGAAATCGCTATAGACGGTAATCTTTCAGATTGGTCAGATGCTGAATTTAGATCAATTAAGAACAACTTGTTTGCTACAAGCTATTCAAGTGAATCTGTCAATTTTGCTTTTAAAGTAATAGATGATAGTCCTAGACAAAACAATCATAAGGAAGATAGACTTTGGATTGGTGATGCAATTGAAATAGCATTTAGCACTAACCACCAATCAGCAGAAGATCGAAATTACCTTTTATTAAGTGATCAGCATATCGGAATAAATTGCGGGAATAAGCCTTATATCTGGAATTGGAAAAAAAATGAACCCCTAACAGAGGCCAAGCTATCTTTTCAAAACACAACTAACGGATATAGTCTAGAAATCTCAATCCCTTATTCTGCTTTTCGAAATTTCACTCCAAAACGCGGAGATGTCTTAGATTTAGAAATCGCAATTGATTTTAATGAANGTGAACACCGTAAAGAGCAATTAAGATGGAACAGTGGAGACAAAGAAGGTTTCCACTTATCGCCTGCTTTGTGGGGAGAATTGATTTTGAATTAATTTACTATAAAAGGCTTTCGGGTCAATTTATCTGACGTCGTAAACGAAAAATAATATAACCCTTCTGAAAAATTAGATACGTCTATATCTAAAGTATTATCTACACAAATCCCTGAAACTATTTTATTCCCTAGTACATCGTAAATATTGTATTCATTGATATGATCATTATATTCAAACGTGATATTTGTTTTTGAAGGATTTGGAAAAACATTCAAAGATGACAACTGAGATTGATCTAGTGATAAGTTATTTTGATAAACACGCACGTAGTCTACCAACAAAAGTGAAGGAAATGGTGTTGAACTATCAGGAGATCCTGGCCAGTTTCCACCTACTGCCAAATTCAAAATCATATAAAACGGCTCATGAAACTCTTCTTTAGAAATACTGCCCGCTCCTATGTTCGCTGTAAAGTATAAATTACCATCTAAGTACCACTTGATATGTGAAGGAGTCCAATCTATTCTATATACATGAAAATCTGATCCGCTAAAAGGCGTACTTCCCCCATAATAAGTATGACCATTATTATTATAATGATGTGTGCCATGGATTACTGTTTCATTATTCACATGTTCCATTATATCAATTTCTCCACATTGAGGCCAACTGACATCATCTATATTACTTCCCAGCATCCAAAAGGCTGGCCATAAGCCCTGACCCATAGGTACTTTTATCCTCGCTTCTACTCTACCGTACTTAAATTCGTAAAGGTCCTTTGTTGTGATTTTAGCAGAGGTATAGTTTGCAGGTCCAAAATTTTCATTTTTTGCAGAGATTCTTAAATAGCCTGTATCTATACCGATATTAGAAATGCTTTGGGTATAATACTGTAACTCATTATTACCCCAGCCCCAAACTCCTTGACCAATATCAAAATTCCATTTCGATTGATCTATAGAATCTCCATCAAACTCATCCGCCCAAACTAAAGAGTATTGTGAATTTGAATAAAAGCACAAAAGCCATAAAAAAGTAAGCAAAGAATATTTCATTTGTATTAATTTAAAAAGGAGAGCCAAAAAGCTCTCCTTAGTTCAATTTATTTTGAACGTATTATTGCTTTATAAACGTTCCGTTTATTTTTAATCCAGCAGAATTGTGAAGTTCCAAAATGTACAATCCATTTTCTAAAATAGAAACATCTATGGATTCTGTCGATTCTCCAGACAACATTATTACTCCAGCTGTGTTGTAGATGACATAGTCAGAATCATTCCCAATACCAGATATTTTTAAATTCGCTGTTGTTGGGTTAGGATATATTTCTATTGATGACTCTAAATCTATAAGACCAGCAAATCCGCAAGCAACACATGAATTGTAAGTATTATTAACAACTCCGCCGTCAACTACCGTCCACAATCTATTTGCATAAGAAAAGTAGTCNGTNAGAGGAGCACAACTAGCGCCATCTATCATTTCTTGAACTAAATCTTCGCCCACTTGATCTACAAATATTTGATATTCAATTGAATCTGCTGGAGCAGGAGAATAAGTAAACGTCCATGTTCCATCTCCATTGTCAACACCTAACTTACCATTATTCCAATCCCAGTTTGGAGCTCTTACTAACTTAACCTCTGAAACTCCAGCAGTATCACATATTTCAGTTGTTATCGTAAGATCAGGATAGCTACACGGCACACAACGATCAAAATTAACATCAACCGTCAAAGGATCAGAGGTGCTCCATAATCTGTTGGCATAACTAAAGTAATCTGTTACGGGAGCACAAGACCCTCCATTAACCATATCCTCAATTAAATTTTCTTGAACACCGTCAACAATTACTAAGTATTCCATATCCGCTGTAGGTACTGGAGATAAACTTACCGTCCAAGTCCCATTACCATTATCGGTTGCAACCGGACCTGCTGTTGGATCCCAGCCCCAAAAAGGGCCTGTTATTCTTACCTCATTTGCATTGGCTCCACAGACATCAATTGTTAAATCTAAACTTGAAGCAGATGCACATGGTAAACACTGGTCATATACATTAGAAAGTGTTAGTGGATCTGTAGTTAACCACATACGATTTGCATAATTCGCGTAATCCGTAACGGGTGCGCAGTTTCCACCATCAACCATGTCCTGTACTAAGTTTTCTTGTACACCGTCCAATATCAATAAATATTCCATATCTGCCGTTGGCGCAGGAGACAATGTGAAGGTATACGTTCCATTACCGTTATCCGCAGCAACGGGTCCGGCAGTAGGATCCCAACCCCAAAATGGTCCTGTTAAACGAACATTAGATCCGCCTGTGTTTCCACAAACCTCAGTAGTTATGACTAAATCTTGTGCGAAGGAAATAAAGAAGTTTCCAAAAAAAAGCACTGATAAAAATGCTTTAAAAAGTAATTTATGTTTCATTTTAATATAGTTTAGGGTTAAATATAGTAAAAAATACAATAAGTACTTAAATTCTGTTTTTAAAAAAATCAACTATCAGTGTTTTAGTCGTTTGTTTACAATTTAAATAAATATTTGTCTTCTTCTATCAGTTTACTATATCCTTCTTTATCGAAGGTGTACAAATACCCGGGTCTATGATTTACATTCTTTTGTTTCTCACGTAAATTAATTATGGGCAATGGCTTTATCTTTTTTCTAAAATTTGCTTTATCTAAAGTAACTTCGAAAGCATATTCATAGATCGATTGTAATTCGCTCAAAGTAAATTTTTTAGGAAGCATATCAAAACAAATCGGTTGACGTTGAAGTTTTTGTTTCAATAGCTCATAGGTAGACTTTAAAATATCATTGTGATCAAAGCCTAATTCTGGAAGTTTTTTAACCGGCATCCACTTAATTTGGTCAGCCCAAGAAGAAGCTTCAGCTTTAATTTCTCCTGCCCTTACTAAAGCAAAATAAGCATTTGTTATCACTCTACCTTGAGGATGTCTATCCGGCTGTCCAAATGTTTGACCTTGATGAAGTTGAATATTTGACAACTTTGTGAGCTCAGTTAATATTCTATTTGCAGCATCTGGAAGATTTTCTTGGGGGTAAACTAAATCTCCCGGAATAGCCCAAAAGCCTTTAAAAGGTTCAACTGCTCGTTTAATTAAGAGGACGTTAATTTCTCCATCAATAAAACTAAAAATAACACAATCTAAAGAAAATGAATACGAAAAAAATTTGTCAAACTTTATTTTGTAACTCATTATTTATTTTAATTCAAATTTTACAGTTTTATCTCCAATCATAATACTAAAAAAGCCAGTCTCTGCTATCCATTTATTATCAACCCCAACAAACTGAAGATCTTTATTATTTATTACAAAATNAATAGTTTTAGTTTCATTTGGTAAGAAATTTACTTTTTTAAATCTTTTTAAAGTTTTACCGTTTGGCACTACTGAGGCAAAATGATCAGATACATAAAGCTGAATAATTTCTTTTGCCTGAATAATACCGTTATTTGTAACGTCCACAGAAATAAGCAGTGAATCGCTTTGTGAGATTTGAGATTTACTAATGGTTAAATTAGAGTATGAAAAATTTGTATATCCTAATCCGAAACCAAAATTCCATTGTGGATTATAAGCATCAAAATCATTTGATTTAGATCTATCTACACTTCTGGGATGATCATAAAATTCAATTTGACCATTGAATCTAGGGTAAGTATAAGGAAGTTTACCTGAAAAATTTTCTTCTCCAAATAGTAATTTGACAAGGGCATCTGCACCGAAATCACCAGGTAAGTAACATTGTACTATAGCTTTCGCGTCATCTACAATTTCCCTAATTATTCTTGGTCTACCTTCTAATAGCACTATCACTACGGGCTTATTCGAGGCATAGGCAATTTTGGCTAATTCTATTTGTTCAGTTGTTAAATCTAATGAGTTTATATCTCCTGGTTTTTCGGTTGACGGCAACTCTCCCAAACAGAGTAAAATTATATCCGATGCTTCAGACTTACTTTTAAAATCTTCTAAATCTAAAAATTTTGAAACTTCATTTCCATTTTCAGACAACAACTCAACCCCTAAACTAAGAGAACAGTTATCGTTTCCAACTTTATTTTTTACGGCCTCGTATATACTGCGTCTATCCTTCGTATTAAAACTTGTATCATTTCCTTGCCATGTATGAGTCCACGCTCCATTTAAAAATATTAAGTCATTAGCAGTTGGTCCGGCCACCAAGATTTTCTGGTTTGTATTTAATGGCAACAAATCGTCATTTTTTAACAAAGTAATAGATTCAAGTGCAGAGTTTAGAGCTATTTCTTGATGCTTAATAGATCCAAAATCAGGGTAGGATACTTGCTGACCCAAATCTTTTTCAAATAAACCTAATGCATATTTTACTCTCAAAATTCTTCTAACTGCATCGTCTAACCTTTCCATCGTCACTAAATCTTCAAGTAAGGCCTCATGAAGTAATTTACAATATTCTTTATACTGGGGATTGTACGGAACCATACTCATATCAACTCCTGCATTAAAAGCGCTAACTATTCCTTTCTTTACAGAAGAAGCCGTTCTATGAACAGTATGAAGCATGATGAAATCTTCCCAATCGGAGACAGTAAATCCTTGAAACCCCCAATCTTTTTTTAACACCTCCGTAATTAAATGGTAATTGGCATGACCAGGTATACCATTGACGTCACCACTATTAATCATCACTGTTAAAGCTCCATTTTTAATCGCCTTTTCAAAAGGTGGTAAATAAAGTTCTTTCATATATTTAGTTGGTATCCAAGATGGAGTTCTATCTCTTCCACTTAAAGGGTTACTATATCCAACAAAATGTTTTAAACAGCCTCCAAGATATTGTTTGGTGAATTGATTTTGACCTTGATAGCCTTGAAGAATTGACTCTCCCATTTCAGAAGCCAAATAAACATCTTCTCCTAATGTTTCAAAGAATCGTGACCATAAAGGCTGTCTTCCTAAGTCTAAAACTGGGGAAAAATTCCATGGTATTCCTGCTGCCCTAGTTTCATAGGCGGTAATTTCGCCAAAACTTTTAGCTAAAGAAGGATTCCAAGTAGCAGCAAGTCCAATTTCTTGAGGGAATAATGTACCTCCTTTTATATAGTTTGCTCCATGTATAGCATCTATTCCATAAATGATTGGAAAAGAAGTTTTTTTATCTCTATACGGTTGATGAATTTCAGAAAGCAATGCCTTCCAAACTGATAGATCTAAAGTATGCCAACTTACGTTTAATATAGAGCCAATTTTATAATCGAATATAGCCTCGTTCAATTTTGATTTATCTATAGAAATCGGTTCTACCACCCCACCCAATGAGTCTCTTTTCAATAACGCATCTAAAGTGATTTGACAGGTTTGTCCAATCTTTTCTTCAACACTCATTTTAGAGAGTGCTTTATCAATCTTTCTCTCAATAAAGTTTGAAGAAATATTATTTGTTTGAGAAAAGGTAAATATTCTTAACGTAACCGAAACGAAAACAATAGTCAATAATTTTAGCATAATTCAGTATAAATAATTTTAGTAAAAAAAATAAAATTTTCAATTAATCAACTACATAATCCTTTTTATGATATTGAACGAGCATTTCGAGTGGTCTTCTGATAATTAAATTAAGTTTAATGTCGTTCTCTAAGCAAACTTGTTTTAATTCTGCACTTAATAGATAAGCTAAGGAACCAACAAAACTCACATCACATTCTTTGAAATTATCATAACACTTAATATGAGTATCTACAAATTCTTGAAGACCAGTTTTAATTAAATCCTGGGCATAAGCTAGTTTCTTTGATTTTATTAATATTGGCATCATGGAAGCAATATAAACATTCGCATCAGGCTTTCTATACACACGATCAATAATAGTTTTCTTACTTAATCCATATCTTACGCATTCATCATGGATTTCCTTGGGTAAACGATTGTAAAGAAAATCAGCAAGAATTTTTTTACCGAAATAGCTACCGCTTGCTTCATCTCCTAAAATATGACCCAAAGCAGGTATTGCTTCAGACACGACAGTTCCGTCAAAATAACAAGAATTTGAACCCGTTCCTAAAATACAGGCAATTGTAGGTTTGTCGTTGTAACAAGCGTAAGCACAAGCATCTAAATCGTGATTAACATGAATCAATGCTTTTGTAAAAAACTCGGTAAGACCTTTTTTTATAATATTCTTTAATTCTGGAGAAGAACATCCTGCACCGTAAAAAAACAACTCATCCACCTGGTCCTTTATTGAAAAAAGTCCATCATTTTTAACAAGCTCCTTCAAAATGAATTGCTCAGAATGAAAATATGGATTAAACCCAACCGTATTTAGCATTTGCTCATCTTCACCATCAATTACCATCCAATCTGCCTTAGTAGACCCACTTTCTACAATTATAAACATACTCTTTATACTTTTCTAGGTTTCTAATTTCCAAATATAAATAAATCAATGATATTGTACAAATTACAAAAAGTACGTATATTTGAAGGATAATGAAAACATTCTTATGTCAGTTAGTAAATTTAAGCCAACGTTAACTCCTTTCAACATTGTAATATTCGGTGGTAATGGAGATTTATCTAAACGTAAAATCATTCCTGCCCTATTCCATCGTTTTGCTGATAAACAAATAGATTTTGATTTTGAAATACTTTGCATAACCAGAAAAGCTGTTGAAAAAGCTGAATTCATTAATGAAATACTTCAATTTATTGATATCTCTGATCAAGATATACAGGCNTCTTTTTTCAAACATTTAACTTTACTAACCATACCTGAAAACAACACTGAATCTTACAAAGANCTTAAGATAAGCCTAAATAAAACGAAAGAAAGACAGCGTATTTTTTATTTCTCTGTACCTTCTAAAGCCTTTTCTGATATTTGCAATACATTGAAGGGTTCTAATCTTGTCACAAAAACAAGTAAAGTAGTTTTAGAAAAACCTTTAGGGATTAACTTGAAATCTAGTAAAGAAATCAATTCAATTATTTCAAATACGTTTGATGAGACCCAAATATTTAGAATAGATCATTATCTTGGTAAAGAAACTGTTCAAAACATTATGGTTTTAAGATTTGCCAACCATCTCTTTGAACGAGCCTGGAATGCGGAAAATATAGATAATATACAAATTACAGTGTCTGAAAGTTTAGGAGTTGCAAACAGGGGAGGTTATTACGACGAAACTGGAGCTCTTTTAGATATGGTTCAAAATCATTTATTGCAGTTACTATGTTTGGTAACTATGGAACCTCCTTCCAATTTAAATCCGAATGCTGTTAGAAACGAAAAGTTAAAAGTGTTAGAGTCCTTAAGGCCTTTTTCGAAACAATCAGTGAAAAAAAACATCTCTAGAGGTCAGTACACTAGAGGTAGTAAAGGAAAAGAAAAACTTAATTCTTATTTAGAGGATATTGGAAGATATGAATCAAGTACAGAAACATTTGTTGCTCTAAAAGTTTTCATAGATAATTGGAGATGGAAAAATACACCTATTTATTTAAGAACGGGTAAAAGAATGAAAAAACGTTATTCTGATATAGTTATTAACTTTAAAGAATTACCACATAATATTTTTGGAAAGTCTGAACATCCTTTATGTAATAAATTGATTATTAGATTACAGCCCGAAGAACGAATAGACTTGGTTCAACTGAGCAAAGTTCCAGGACCAGGAGGATATAGATTTAAACCGATTTCATTGAAACTAGATTTTTTAGATTCTTTTCACAAAAGAATGCCTGAGGCTTACGAAAGACTTATTATTGATGTTATTAGAGGAGACCAGACATTATTCATGAGATACGACGAATTAGCAGCAGCTTGGACGTGGATAGAATCGATTAAAGAAAACTGGCATGAGACACCACTGCATTTTTATGAATCTGGAACTTGGGGGCCTGGCGATCAAATATTAGAAAAAAACACCAAATGGAGAACGAATTAATCATACTCAATTCTAAGGAAGAGTTTATCGAAAAAACAAGCCAAGAAATATCTTTTGTTTTAGATAATTCCATAAAAAAGCATAATCAGGCAAACCTTTTACTTTCTGGAGGAAGCACCCCGGGCCCTGTTTACAAGAAATTATCTGAAGCNTACAGTAGTTTGGATAAGGTTAACATTGGTCTTGTAGATGAGCGATACGTAGCTCAAACATCCGACTACAGTAATGAATTACTTCTTAAAAATTGCTTTGGAGAAAACGCTAACATCAGCGGTATGGTTCACAACCTTGAGAAAAAAGAAAATAACATGCACATCCTTAATAATGCATATGGTCCATTTATAAAAAGAACAGATTTGTTAATTTTAGGTATGGGTGGTGACGGACATATTGCTTCTATATTCCCAGATGATGAAGGCTCAAATCTTGCAATAAAAGACGATAGACCTTTTTTATTTACAACAGCTCCGTCAAATCCGAAAATTAGGATAACTTGCTCTTTAAATTTTATTCTTAATTCTAATAATATATTCTTGTTCATCACTGGAGATGCCAAACTAAATATTTTACGAAATAACACTTTAAAACTACCAATACACAAGCTACTGCAAAATAAAAAAAGTAAGAAAATCAAAATATTCTATACAAAATGAGATTAAATGAAAAAATTCAAGAAATAACTGACAAGATAGTAGCTAGAAGTAAAGCTTCAAGAACAACATATTTAGATTCAACAATTTATAATTTTCAGAATTCAAGTAGTAGACAAGCGTTGAGTTGTGGAAATCTTGTACATGGCTTTGCTGGATGTTCATCTGACGAAAAAAAACTTTTATCTGAAGGTGTAGAACCTAATATCGCAATTGTTACGGCCTATAACGACATGCTTTCTGCACATAAACCCTACGAAAAATATCCAGATGAATTAAGAGGATATGCAAAAGATCTTAACGCAACCGTTCANGTTGCAGGTGGAACACCAGCAATGTGCGATGGAGTTACCCAAGGACAACCGGGAATGGACTTATCACTGCTCAGTAGAGACGTAATCGCCTTATCAGCTGGTGTAGCACTTTCTCACGACATGTATGATGGTGTAGTTAATCTTGGTATTTGCGATAAAATTGTACCCGGACTTTTAATTGCTAACTTAAATTTCGGTCATTATAATTCAATGTTTTTGCCGGGTGGACCAATGCCAACTGGTATTTCTAATGAAGAAAAAGCACAAATACGCGAAGATTTTGCATCCGGGAAAATTGGTCGAGATGAATTACTGAAAGGAGAATCTGATTCTTACCACTCGCCTGGGACATGCACGTTTTATGGAACTGCTAATAGTAATCAAATGCTCATGGAAATAATGGGGCTACAATTACCAGGCTCTAGTTTTGTTAATCCGAACACGGATATGAGAAGAGCTTTGAACAAAGAAGGTTTGCGTGTTATCATTGAAAACGTTAGAAATAAACAATTCGATAGAACAATCGGTAGCATTATAAATGAAAAAACAATAGTAAACGGCATAATTGGATTATTAGCCACAGGAGGTTCTACTAACCACACTATACACCTAATTGCAATAGCAAGAGCTGCTGGAATAAGAATAAATTGGGATGATTTCTCTGAGTTATCGGAAGTAATTCCTTTAATAGCAAGAGTGTATCCTAACGGAGCTGCAGATATAAATCACTTCCATGCAGCTGGAGGAATGTCTTTTGTTATAAAAACGCTCTTGGAAAACGGTTTATTACACAATGACGTAAATACTATAATAGGCGATAATTTATACGAGTATACAAAGGAACCAAAACTTATAGACAACAAAATAGTATATGTTGAAGGTCCGAAAGAATCTATAAACACATCCATATTGCGTTCGGCAGATAATCCGTTCCAAAAAACGGGCGGACTAAAAGTGCTAAAAGGTAACTTAGGTGTATCAGTTATAAAAACTTCTGCAGTTGCTTCTGAAAGTCATGTAGTTGAAGCTGAAGCTATCGTTTTTGATGATCAAAACGACTTAATTTCAGCTTATAAAAACGGAGAGTTAGAAAAAGATTTTATAGCTGTAATACCATTTCAAGGGCCCAAACAGAAAGGAATGCCTGAATTACATAAACTGACACCAACCTTAACTATTCTTCAAAAGAAGGGGTATAAAGTTGCCTTGGTAACTGACGGAAGAATGTCTGGTGCATCAGGTAAAGTACCTGCAGCTATACACGTTACACCTGAAGCTGCCGCAGGAGGACTTATTGGAAAAATAAAAACAGGAGATAGAATTATTCTAGATTCAGTAAACGGTACTTTAAAATGTTTAGAAAAAGATATAGATAAACGACCATCTAGAAGTATTGAGTACATTAACCACTCACATGGTAGACAACTCTTCGATAAGGTAAGAGGTCTAATTTCTTCAAGTGAAGAGGGTGCAGGGTTTATTTAAAAAGAAAATATATGCAGAATAATATTGAAAAAATACTTAAGAAACATACAATAATTCCAGTTGCAACTATAGAAAACAGTAGTCAAATTGATGAATATTACGCGTTATTAAAAACAAATAATATTTATTGTATTGAAATAACACTTAGAACATCATTTGCTTGGGAGGCTATATCACTTTTTAAACAAAAATATGGCAGTGAATTTAGCATAGGAGTCGGAACGATTACAAATCCTACTGATGTAAAAAAATGTATAGAAATTGGAGTTGATTTTATTGTTTCACCAGGTACTTCAACTGAATTATGCGCGTCTTTAAATAATTCCGGAATACCCTTCTTACCCGGAGTAGCTACACCTAGTGAAATAATTACGGGACTAAACAACGGTTGGAGCTATTTTAAATTTTTTCCCGCAAATTTATTTGGTGGTCGCGATGCGTTGAAAGTGTACAGTTCCATATTTAGCGCAGCATACTTTTGTCCAACAGGAGGAATTAACCATGATAATTATACCTATTTCCTAGAGTTACCTAATGTATTATCTGTTGGTGGAAGCTGGGTTTTTAAGAAATAAGAAAGTAAAACGTATAGAGTTAATTTAATAACATGTTAGTTAAGTTTTAAATTCTGAAATAATAAATTAATTTTAGCAAAAAATAAAGTGACTAAATACAAAGGTTTATTTAATATTTACAAAGACAACATGGTAGTTTCTGAGAAAATTACCAAAGACTTTCTCCACTTTTGTTTTCTGTTATCTAATTTATTTAAAAACGGTTTTAAAAGGCGTAGTATTTTGGTTTATCCAGAATATCCAAGCAGAAACTCTACGCTATATAAAATCGGCTATGTATTGGGATATAACATCACTAATAAACCTTCAAAACTAAATAGAGCAACCGTTTATTGGGAAAATAAAACCCATAGAACGGAGCAAGAAGCAATCGTAAGATTAAAGAAGAATAATATAGTTAACATAAGCAGTACAGACATAAGCAAGGTCTTTGTAGACGAAATACACCTTTCTGTTTTTGGATATAACACACGCGTAAACCCGACAGAACACGTGGGGAAAATGGTCCAAAAAAGCGATACCAACGCCAAACACGACGGTACATTAATTGAAGGTCCGATCAAAACGCAAAAAAAAGATTCTATCTATCAAATATTAATAGAAAATGCTGTTAACGACCAACTAATTGTTGACATGCGTGTTCCATTTATTGGAGAAGTAACAGACTTTATTTATCTAAAATACAGACCAATATCTGAGCGTTTCCAAAATACTACGGTAAAAACCGAACTAAAAAAAACAAGCGATGTTTTGTCTGAAAAAGAAATTGCTCAAGTAGAATCTTTTTGCAAAAAAAGTAAATTGGATTTTGGCGAACTAGATGTTCTAAGAGACAAACATTCTGGAAAAATATATATTGTAGATGTAAACAATACACCTTTTGGTCCGCCCGCTCATATAAGCAAAAAAGAAGGAGAAAAAGCCCTAAAACGGATTGCATACTACTTTGAAAAGCACTTTTTGTAGAGAATTGCTTTGTAAATTTAGCAACCATTCCTACTATAGTTACATTAAATCCAATGTTGTTACTGAATTCCTTTTAATTTAGTGCTTCTTTACAAAGATGCACTAAAAATGAAATACACTTTTCTTTTACTCTTTACACTTTCACTGCTTTCTACACATGCTCAATTGAGTAGCTCGGAAATATACTTAAACCTAGAAAAACTCGCTTCTACCAATAGAGTACTTTATCTAGCAGCTCATCCAGATGACGAAAATACCCGCGCAATTGCATGGCTTTCCATGGGAGAAAAAGCAACTACAGCTTACTTGTCTCTCACCCGTGGAGATGGCGGACAAAATTTAATTGGGAAAGAACTTGGTGCTGAACTTGGAATTTTACGTTCTCAAGAACTTTTAGCTGCCAGAAGCTATGACAATGCGAATCAATTTTTTACAAGAGCTGTTGATTTTGGATATTCTAAAACAGCCGAAGAGAGCTTTGAAAAATGGAATAAAAAAGAAATTTTAAAAGATGTAGTTAAAGTAATTAGGCAGTTTCAACCAGATGTTATTATTACCCGATTTCCGCCGGATAAAAGAGGTGGACACGGACACCATACGGCTTCTGCTATGCTTGCAATAGAAGCTTTTGATAAAGCCAATGACGAAACATACGAGCCCAATTTAGTTGAAGGTACAAAAACATGGAAAACAACTTCTGTATATTGGAACAGCAGTTATTGGTGGGATGAGAATATTGCTGAAAAAGCAAAAAACAATGAAGATTATCTTGTTTTTGATATTGGAGGATACAGTAATTTAATAGGTAAATCTTATAACGAAATTGGAACTATTGCTCGGAGTCAGCATAAATGTCAAGGCTTTGGTTCTGTAACCGAGAGAGGAGAAAGAATAGAATACTTTGAACATTTAACAGGCGAAAAATTAAAGGACAATTTTTTTGAACAAGCTTACAACACATGGTCAACCTACAGTTCTAATAACCTAGATAAGCAATTCGAAGCAGCCTTGTCAAATTTTGATTTCAAAAACACTTCGGCAAATTTAGACCAACTTCTTTCTATATACATAGAACTACAAACACTAAAAAACGGCTACGTAAAAACTGAAAAACTAAAAGCGTGTACCGAAATTATTAAAGCTTGCTTAGGGTTAGATGTAAAATTAACCGCTAAAGATTACAGCTATGTAAAAGGAGAAAATCAAGATTTTGAATTGAGCCTCCTAAACAGAGCCGAAACGAAGGTGCAATACGTAGGTTATAACTTTGGTAACAGAGAAAGTAAANTAGAACCTGTATCTCTAGATCAGAATAAAACCTATTCTGTAACCCAAAACTTAACAATGCCATTAAGAATTGAGCAGCCTTATTGGTTGCAAAACGGCTATACTAATCTGTACAACGTTACTGATAATAATTTAATTGGAGTACCTTCTACCCCATCTTCAATAAAGGGAGAAATTTATATTAGAATAAACGGAGTAGACATTACAGTACCCGTTAGTGGAGAATATGTTTGGGGAGATCCTGCATATGGCGAAAGACGAAGACCTATTATTTCAACTCCAGAAATGAGTTTGAATCCAACCCTGAGTTCTATTATTTCTAAAATTAATGTTGCTACCACATTCAAAGTTCAGTTGCATAATTTTTCAGATAGTGTAAATAAGAAAGTGAAAATAAATATACCGAAAGGTTGGAAATCTTCTCTTGAAACAATGGATATTCAATCTAACCGAAAACACGAAGAACGTTTTTATGAGATTACCTTAACACCAACAACGGATGCAAAAAATGGTAGGTTAACCTTTGAAAGTTCAAACGGAGAGCCTGTTCAATATCTCCACAGAATAGAATACAACCATGTTCCCTATCAAAACTATTTTTCTCCTACGGAAATAAACCTAGTTGCCTTAGACGCTGAAATTGTAAATGGAAAAGTACTTTATATAGAAGGAATAGAAGAAAAAGTACCCGATGCTCTAGCGCAACTTGGATTTGACGTAAAAGTGGTTTCTGTTTCAGATTTAGCCTTCATTGATTTTAATACATATATGAGTATCGTTGTAGGAATTAGAGCGTATAATGTTTTTCCAGAATTAATAAATTTTCAACCTAGATTACTAGAATTTGTAAAAAATGGCGGAAATTTAGTCTTGCAATATAACACCGCTACCAGAAGTGTGAAAGAAATGGAGTTAGGTCCGTACCCATTTAAAATAAGTAGAGATAGAGTTACCGACGAATTTGCAACTCCAAGTTTCTTAAACGAAAAGCACGAATTACTCAATCAACCCAATAAAATTACACTCAAAGATTTTAAAAATTGGGTGCAAGAAAGAGGTTTATACTTCCCAAATAGTTGGGATGAAAAATATTCGCCTTTAATCGCATGGAAAGATAAAGGTGAAACACCCGTTTCTGGTGCCATTATAACAACAAAATATGGCCAGGGAAGATTTATTTATACCGGCATTTCGTTCTTCAGAGAGTTACCTGCTGGCGTAGAAGGTGCCTATCGATTTTTTGCTAATATGTTGAGCTATGGAAGAAAATAAAGACACAACAAAGTGGAAAACACTGTATTTAATTCTCTTTGTTTTTTTAGTTCTACAAATTGTTATTTACGCTATTATTTCACTTTCATATTCTTAAATTATGAGCAGTATAGATTGGATAGTTTTACTCTTAACCTTGGCTTCTATCGTTGCTTACGGTACGTGGAAAACAAGAAAAAATGCAAGTTTAGCAAGTTATTTAAAAGGAAATAATGAGGACAATTGGTACACCATTGGTTTATCTATAATGGCAACACAAGCAAGTGCCATTACATTCTTATCTGCTACTGGTCAAGGCTTTGAATCTGGAATGGGATTTGTTCAATTCTACTTTGGACTGCCTTTAGCTATGATTTTTATTTCTGTTTTCTTTTTACCTATTTACTATAAACTTAAAGTATATACTGCGTATGAATTTCTAGAGAATAGATTTGACTATCGAGTAAGAGCGTTTACCGCGTTTCTTTTTTTAGTTTCTAGAGGTTTAGCAGCCGGAATTACGATCTACGCTCCCGCAATTATTTTGTCTAGCTTATTTAGCTGGGACCTAAAACTAACTTGTGTTGGAATTGGTTTACTGGTTATCATTTATACTGTTTCTGGAGGTTCTAGAGCGGTTTCCCTTACGCAAAAATGGCAAATGGCTTTAATTATGACCGGTATGTTTATTGCCTTCTACTACATTTTAGAAGCAATACCTGATACTTTTTCATTTAAAGAAAGTGTTGACGTTGCCGGCGAATTAGGAAAAATGAACATTGTAAACTTCAATTTTGATATTACTGAAAAATACAACATTTGGGCAGGATTAACGGGTGGATTCTTTTTGTTTGTTTCTTATTTTGGTACAGATCAGAGTCAAGTTCAACGCTATTTAGGAGGGAAAAGTTTACGTGAATCAAGGTTAGGATTAATGTTTAACGGAATTTTTAAAATTCCTATGCAATTCTTTATCGTCTTTGTTGGGGTAATGCTATTTGTTGCGTATCAATTTAATAAACCACCTGTTATTTTTAATGATGCCGGAATAAAAAAGGAAATTTTACAAGACGCACAACTGCTTTCCTTTGAACAGCAGTTTGAAGAAACCTTTGATTCAAAAAAAGAAAAGCTGGTACAGTACAACAATAGTAAAAAAGAAGTTTACCTTAACGAAGCAAAAAATTTAAATGCAGAACAAAAGGATATCAGACAAAAATATAAGGACAGACTGAGAGAATTAGACAAAGATTACAACGATAAAGATACCGATTATGTATTCTTAACCTTTGTTTTAAACTACTTACCAAATGGTTTAATTGGGTTATTACTTGCAGTTATACTTAGCGCTGCAATGTCTTCTACCGCCGGAGAACTAAATGCGCTTGCTTCTACAACTACGGTAGACTTTTACCAGAAATACATTTCTAAAAATCTAGAAAAAGCTTCCAAAAATGAGGTGAGAACAAGTAAATTTATTACCGTAATTTGGGGAAGCCTTGCCATAATAGTTGCTTTAGTAGCAGGTTTATTTGAAAACCTCATCGAACTAGTAAATATTTTAGGCTCTTTATTTTATGGAACAATTCTAGGTATATTTTTAGTTGCTTTTTTCTTCAAGAAAATCAAAGCAACACCTATCTTTATAGCAGGAATTATCGCTCAACTTACAATACTGTCTTTGTTTACAAGTACAAAGTTGCTAGACGATTTCAAAATAGGATATTTATGGTATAATTTGATAGGAAGCGTGTTAGTTATCGTCTTATCCATTATTTTTAATCAATTAATAACAAAAGAAAAACAAAAATCAATATGAAAAAACTATTTATTGTAGGAATATTATCCTTGTCATTTTTAAGTGTAAATGCACAGAATTTACCAAAGCCTAGTCCAAGCTGTGAAATTGAACAACAAGTTGGATTAACAAATCTTAAGTTAGAATATTCTAGACCAAGTGTAAAGGATAGAGCAATTTTTGGTGATTTAGTTGCGTTTGACAAAGTTTGGAGATTAGGAGCAAATGCACCAACTATGTTAAGCTCTGATAAAGACTTAACCATTGATGGTCAGACTTTAAAAGCTGGAAAATATGCCGTATTTGCAATTCCTTCAGAAAAAGAATGGACAGTTGTTTTTAATACAGATACAGAGCAATGGGGCGCAGGAAATTACGACGAAAAGAAAAACGTTGTAAGTACAAAAGTTGCCACGCAAAAAAACAAAGCCGTTGAGTCTCTTTCTATTACTTTTCAAGAACTCACTACAGCTTCTGGTCATCTTGTTATCGAGTGGGCTGAAACACGTGTTGCTATTCCGTTCAAAATGGATACAGACAAGTTTGCCATGGAAAACATAGCAACAGCAATAAAAGAAGGTAAAGATTTAGAAAAAGTGTACTACAACGCAGCAAGCTATGTAAGCGAAGCCAAAGGAGACAATAAAATGGCGCTAAATTACTTAGATAAATCTATGGAAGTTAAAGCGTATCATGCAAATACTTTCTTAAAAGCAAGAATCTTAAAAGAAGAAGGAAAAGATGCTGAGGCCTTAAAAACGGCAAAAGAAGCACATAAACTAGCACTAGCAGCAGAATCAATGGGCTGGGCAGATTATATTAAAGGAACAATAGAACGTTGGCAGAAATAATTCTAATTGAACAGTATTTTAAAAGCTCTACTTTATCGGTAGAGCTTTTTTATTTTATCCTCTTTCAAATCATAAATCTATTTTATCTTTGAAGTATGAGCACAAAGAAAAAAGGAGTATTCCCAGGTTCGTTTGATCCGTTTACAAAAGGACACGAATGCGTAGTGAATAAAGCTGCAGAATTGTTTGACGAAATTATTATTGGTGTAGGAATTAATACCTCGAAAAATTATCTATTTGATATAGACAATAGAATAAAACATATCGCTTCCCTTTTTGAAAATAACCCAAAAATTAGCGTACAACAATATCAAGGACTTACAGTCGATTTTTGTAAGTCAATAAATGCAAAGTACATTGTTCGTGGATTAAGAGACTCTAAAGACTTTGGCTATGAAAGAAGTATAGCACAAATGAACTTAGAAATATCTGAGGTAGAAAGTGTTTTTTTCATGACTGTGCCTGAGTATGCAGCAATTAATTCTACGATAGTTCGAGAAATACATAAATCTGGCGGGAAAATTGATAAGTTCGTAACAAACGCAGAAATTCTCGTTAAATAGATATTATGAACAAATACATTACTCTATTAATTATTTCTTTACTCTCACTCTCTTCTTTTGCTCAAAAAGCAATTGTAAGTCTGGAAGGCTATGCTCAAAATTGTGCCAATTGCACAGCTACTGTTTACGAGATAGAAGATTACCTATCTTTAAAAACCAAAGTAATTGCGCAAACTACTGTTAAAGCAGACAGTACCTTTAAGTTTAATTTTTACACTAAACATATTCAAAAAGTAAAAGTAGAAATAGGCAAAAACTATTTTTATTTATACCTACAGCCAAAAGGAAGATACGATATTTACGTTCGAGATAAATCTCCTTACAACGCATACAGACCGGAAGGAAATTTGGTAGAATACTTTTTTGGAGGATTGGATAGTACGGATATCAACTACAAAACACTTACGTTCGAAGAGGAAATGCTTACTTTTTTGAAAAAAAATTATAGAAGAACAGATAAAAAAGAAAACGAATTTGTTGGCGCATTGGATAAATTTAAAATAGAAACCGCCGAAAAATATAAAGCAGATACCTCAGAATTTTTTAAAAATTATATTCGATACGGAATAGCATCACTAGACGATTTAAATTTTATAGGCGCAAGAAACAAATATGAAAAATATGATTTCTACATCAAACCCTTTACTGTTCTTTATACAAATGATAGATACATGGAGTACATCTCAAATTACTACGACAACTATCAATTGAAACTTTCCAAAGCTAGTAACAATCTTTTCTATCAAGGTATTGTAAAAGCTTCTCCAACACTGATTATGCAAGCTTTAGGTAATGACTATGCATTAATGCACAATAGAAAGTTACGAGAAGTAGTTATACTCAAACTACTAAGCGACGTATATTACTCGCCCGATTATCCGCAAACAAACATTCTGCGTGTTCTGGATAGTTTAGCGAATTATGCACTTTTTTCAGAAAACAAATTGATTGCTCAAAACATAAAAAGTAGACTTGTAGAACTCGTTCCAGGAGCGCGTGCACCCAACTATATATTAACCGTAAATGGAATTAAAAAAAGTAGGCTTGACTATTTATCTAGCTTCCATTATATACAATTTGCAAAAGAAAACATTCCTATTTCTACATCTGAAATTGCCTTATTAAAAGAAATCCACGAAGCGTACAAGCCGTTTATACATTTCACAACTGTTTTAGTTGTAGACAACATAACAACATTTAATCTCGAAAAATTCAAAAAAAAGAACCAAATCTCTTGGGATTTAGTAATAATCGAAGAAAATGCATTATTACTAGATCAGTTTAATATTAAAAGCTTTGCAAGCTATGCTTTAATTGATGCGCAAGGGTATATTGTTTCTCCAAATGCTTTAGGACCAAAACCAAACGGCGATAGAAAGACGATTGAAAATACTTTTATAGAAATTAAACGACTTTATCTCAATCAACAGAACTAGAGCCTTCCACTTTGTACACTGCCTTAACCTTCAATTTCTTTGGCTTGGGCTTTCCTAGCATTAAATCTAAATGTATACGCAGTACTTCTCCCATTGTTTGGCAATTTGAAAACTTTGTTGTGTTGTGGTATTTATTCAAATCTTTAATGAGAGAGGTTCTTTTTTCGTGGGTAGAAAGATTATCTAAACTTAAACTTTCCAGCAATTGAGTAATTCTATTCTTTTCAACGTGGTACCTTTTCTTCATTAAACTCCTCTCTTCGTGTTGGTATTGAGCAACTGTTTCATGCGATAAGGTTTCCATACAAAAAGAAACAATTTTCCTGTTCTCTTTATAATATTGAGGTTTATAAAAATTCATTCTTCCTTCGTAACACAGTTGGTCAAAATCAATTGTTCTAGTTCTGTATTGTTCTTTATCAAAATCAGGAGTAATATCTACCACATAGTTATATGAACGCATATCTCCCAAAAGCATAATAAAACATCGCTCATTAAACTTCACGAATTCTTTAGCCATGCCAACAGCATAAAAATTTGGATTGTTATCCATATAACTCTCAATAAAAACATCTCCAGGAATACCCGCTATGTGATCTTCAACTAAAGTATCTCCATCAATAATGTAACTAATTCGGTTCGGACTCATAATGTGTTCTAACTCTAAACCATATACTCTACTTGCATCTGCTTTTTTTATATAAAAATAATCGTGATTATCATTCATCATGTTCACAATCTTGATTCGAAATGGATTAGAGTTTCCAAACAAGCAATATTCTATACATGAAATACTAAGGTGATTAATTATGTCCATGTCTCCATCTGTTTTCAAGAGTGCATAGATTTCTCTAAGTCCATTAAAAATCTCTATCTGATCTGACTGTGGATACATCACACTTCTCCACAACGTATCGTTTCCATCGTTGTCTAAAACAGGTAAACTTTCGTTCCACCTTTTCATATCATCATATGTCAAAGCAATGTCTTCTTCCCTATCATAATCTTCTAAATAAGTTCTTAACGTATCGCTTATTGGAAAAACAGGCTTCTTTTTTGACATTATCATATCCATACCCTAAAGAACGGAATTTATCTGCAGAATAGTTACTATTTTCGTTAATAAAATTAGTACGTATGGCATTAACCGAATCAAACACATTTCCAATAGGTACACGCGCACCTGAATTTAAATTAATAGATGTAATTACAGAAGACTACTTTACGTTTGAAGTATGTAAAGGAGAAAAAGGAACTGTTGTACTTTTCATCTGTAACCATTGTCCGTTTGTCCTGCACATTAACGATAAGATAGTAGAACTTGCTAACACATTTCAAAATAAAGGAATAGGTTTTGTTGCTATATCCTCTAACGACGTAATGCGTTATCCGCAAGACTCTCCTGGTATGATGCGTATACATGCAGAAGAACTAGAATATAGTTTCCCTTATTTATATGACGAAACACAAGAAATTGCCAGACGATACGATGCAACATGTACACCTGATATTTATGTTTTTGACCAGAATGACAACTGCTATTATCACGGTCAATTTGATTCCTCAAGACCGGGAAATCATATTCCTGTAACTGGTGAGGATTTAGCACAGGTACTTGATGAGTTAATTGCTGGAGAAGCACCCAGAAAGAAACAATTACCCTCTATCGGTTGCGGAATTAAATGGAAAATATGACTTTTTAAAAAAAGAAGTACCTTTGAAAGCATCTAAAGATTAACCCATTATGAAAAAACTACTTTTTTTAGGCATTTTCTTTTTCTACACCTTCTCTTTTACTCAAACTCAAAATGCAGCTTACACGGCTATTGGCAAAGGTGTAGCCACAACTTTTTTAACTGATTATCAGTGCTTAGGGATAAATGCTTCTGCGCTTGGCTTTGAGCTTGAATATGAAAAAAAACCAATTACGTTTGGAACCTCAGAATTAGCTTTTGGCGTTTACAGTACGGCGCTTACTAAAGATAAATTACGGAACTTAACCAATGCAGTAAAAGACCAAATTTTTAATAGTAATAGCTCTGGTTTTGATTGGGAACAACAGCGCGAAGCAGCAGCACAATATGCAGAACAAGGTGTTGCAATCAGCGCAAACTATAATTGGTTTGGGGCTTCTTTTCAAAATCAAAAATTAGGTGGAATAGCCATACAAGTGAGAGAAAAATACAACTGGTTTTCTCAATTGAACCAAGAAACAACAGACTTAGTTTTTAGAGGTCAACTTGCAAGTTATTTTGATTCGCTTACCGTGGTTTTTGGAAACGATACCTCTACCGTTGCCAATAGACCGAATATAAGCACAGATACTTTAGAAGCTGCAATTCAAGGTAACATTAACAATCCTTTGGCGTTAAGTGAAATTACAAAAGACAGTAAGATAAAGCTAAGATGGGACAGAGAATGGAACATTGGGTACGGTAGAAAACTTTTTGGTAACCCAAACAAACTTGCTGTATATTTTGGCGTAAGTGCAAGATATATACAATCTATGGCCTTGTTTGATTTAGAATCAGACGGAAACCAGATTAACATGCACTCTTCTATTTCGCCAACGTTTAACATTAATTACGGTGCTGCTGCAATTAGTAATCCTTCTGCTGTTATGCAAAATATAAGAGATTTTCCACAACGAGTAGGTCAAGGTTACGGTTATGACTTATCTGCATCTGTAAAAATGGCCAAAATCTTCACCTTTGCTGCAAGCGTTAATAACTTAGGAAGCGTAACTTTTGATAGAAATGTTTACGAAGTAAAAGATACTTTGCTGGGTAGCCTTTCTATAAACGGAATAAATGATGCCAGTATTACCGAATCTATTAATCAATTAGTTAATGGAAATGGCATTTTAACATTGGTTGGAAAAGAAGAATACAAAGTACGCAATGCTGCTAACATAAGACTTGGTGGAAGCATTAAACCATTTAAGCAATTAAACGTAGGTATAGATATAGTTGCGCCCTTCAATAAAGATGCGCCAGGAAACATACAAAATGCTATTATTTCCGTAGGAGGAGATTTTAGACCTGTAAAATGGTTACAGTTAAGTGCAGGATATTTTGGTGGAGGACTCTATCAAAACAACATTCCAGTAGGTATTAACTTTATTCTTAAAGAAGGTGCATATGAATTTGGTATCTCTTCTGCTGATGCACTTAACTTCTTTCAAGACGATGCTAATAGTCTTTCCACTGCATTCGGATTTGCTAGATTCAGATTATAGAAAAAGTAAAATAGAAGTACAAAAAAAAGGAACACGCCTGTGTTCCTTTTTTAGTTTTATATAAAGTATAACTTACTTCTTACCGCCATCAAGCTTCGCTTGTAAGGCTTTTAATTCATCCCATTTACCATCGGCAGCAAGTTTTGCTTGCTCAGGCCAAGTTTCTGTTGAAATATGTGACAATCTAGAACTTGCCTCAGATAGTATAGTTGAAAGCTTTTCTGGCTTTGCTTTGGCAACTTTCGCAAAAGTATCTAATCCTGCATTTACAAGCGCTTCAGCTGCTTTTGGTCCTGCTCCTTCAATTTTCTTTAAATCATCTCCTTTAGAAGCTGCTTTTTTAGNGGGTGCTTTCTTAGGCTTTGCTTCTGTCTTTTTCTCCTCCTCCACTGCAACAGCANCTTCAATGGATTCGCTCTCTTCTTCAAGCACTAATGCACCGTGTTTGTGAAGTAAATTATACCATTGAAATAACTTCTTTACATCAGAAGGATAGACTCTCTCTCTATCGTAATCAGGCAAAATTTCTTCTAAGTAAGCTGTTAATTTATTTGCACTCTCTTTGTGAGAAATTGTTTCTTTACCACCTTCTTTTTCGTACAATTTAGTGTATACTTCTTTAAGTGGTACATCTCCTTCATAGGTGTATATACTTATATCTTCTAGCGCTGATATTCTATCCGAAGCATACGCCGGAAAACGTTTGTTATCAGACAAAGATTGAACAATAACATTGTTTTTTCCTTGCGCTACTACTGAGTAAAGTCCCGGCCTACCCGAGATTGAAATAATTCCTGAAAGATTCATATATTTTTTAAATACTTAATTCGAGCCAAATTTAAGAGATTCAATGAAATATTACTATTCCTTTATCACTTTAATTGTNTGTTGCTGTTCTTGATCAAAAAGAGTTAAAAAGTAAATTCCTTTCCTTTCNGAAGAAAAATCTAGCTGTGTACTACCATCAAAGATTGTTTTTTGAAAAGGGATTGTTTGACCTAAGACATTTTTAAGGNGATAATCAACATTCAAACCTTGTAAACCTTTAATACTAATTATACCTTTAGTAGGGTTAGGATAAACAGCAACATCATCTATATGATTTTCTAAAATATTTACATAAAATTGTAAACTATCACTGAATACAAAACAACCAGAACCTATATCTACTCCTACACTGTAGAAACCAGGTTGTGTTGGTGTTATGCTAGAAGTCGTTTCTCCGGTTAGTNAGTTTCCATCCAAAAACCATTGATAATTGTAGTGTAAAGAAGCTTGAAAAGTATTGCCTTGCTCTGTAATTGTAGGGTAATCCTGCGTCATCATATTAAAAGCATGAATTTTACCATAACCATAAGCAAAATTGGGAGTCACCCCTGTAAAATTATCTTGAATTGCACTTTGCTCTATTGCAGACATAAAATCCTGATAAGTAGCCGTATTACACTGTTCTAAGTAAAGTGCTGCAATACCTGCAACAGTTGGAGAAGCCATAGAAGTACCACCATTTCTTACATGAAAACCACCCGCATCAATTACAGCGTTAAAACCAGGATCATTAATCAGAAACAAAGGCCCTGCAGCCAAAGTTACATCACCACTTGCTGCAATGGTTGGTTTTATTGTACCGTTTCTTGCCGGACCCTTACTAGAATTCGGGGAGAGTTTACCTGGATCTGTTAAATCTTCTGGATAATATTGATTACCGTTATTGTCTATATGCCCTAATCTAGCCCTTACGTTAGCTACTGAGACTACTTTTTCTGAACAATTCCAACTAGAAACAATTGATTGTAATGAATCCGGTGCATTGTAATGTATAATCTCTGGCATTACCGCACTAGATGGTAGAACATCCACTATTTTGTTATAACCAATTACTGTTGAAGACCATAAATCATAAATACCCGAACCTTTAGTTTCAAAACGATACAAATAATCGAGAGAATCTACTGTCGTAAACAATACTTGCAGTCGGTAATTTGTTCCTATTGTTTGAGGATAAGCTTCTATAGTTGCTACTCGCTCTTGATTGGCGTTATAAATTGTATCGTACAAAACGGGTCCGCCAACACCTTGTGCATNAGTAAAGGCTGTTCTACCAACGAAAGAATAATCAGGTCTATCTGCAGCAAAAGCAAAATCAAAAATAGCGTCGGCATTGTCTGACCATAAATCAAAATAGATTCTATTTGCTCCNAAAGCATTGCTCGGATTNTTCAAAAACCAAACAAAAGAAGTATCCTGATCTACCGTAGCATTTACATGGTATTTTCCCCAATTACCAGAATTTCCTGCTGCGGAAACAACAATTCTACCACCTTTTTCTTCTAACAAATCTTCTATCATTTCTGCTGCTGGATCGTTTCCGTCATGACTACCCAAGTAAGTCCCTAAACTTAGATTAACAATAGCCGGCATACCCAAACTGTCTGCAACTTTAAAAATATAATCACAAGCATCCGCAATGGTAAGCGTCCAATTTGGTAAATTAAAGTTTGTTTCAACTACAATAATGTTTGATTTCGGAGCCATTCCTTTGTTCATACCATTAGCCAAGCCGTTACCTGAACCAATTCCTGTAACTGTAGTACCGTGAGCAGATCCTGCTTCAGTACTTGTACACGTCCCGTTAGCAATAGAAGTACTATCGCAAATTGTTCCATATCCATACAAAGCGGGTGTTGTAGCGTTTACAGTCTGCGAATGATCCCAATACCTTAGTACCCGAGATACTCCGTTTTCGTCTATAAAGTCTGGATGGTTGAAATCTAAACCTTGATCAACGTATCCTATGATTACACCTTCTCCTGTAAAACTTTGTTTTAATGGATTTATGCCATTGTGTACATCATTCACAAAGTGCATGGCACGTGCGGTGTCATCCAAAGCAACAGGTTTCGAAAAGTCATAATAAAAATCACTCAAATTTCCGTTCTCTGTCTGCGAAGACATCCACTGCGGTGTTGCCGAAATAAATAAGAAGTCTGCGGTAGCGCGTTTAATAACAATATTCTGCTGTATTAGGAAAGTTTTGTTTTGAGTAGTATTGGGTAAAGAGAAGGGAACAACTTTTTCTCCATAGTCCTTTAAAACAGTATCAAACTGAAACTTTTTCACTTGAGAAAAGCTCGATGCTGCTATGCAGAGCAATACAATTAAAGAGGATATTTGATTAGCCATTTACAGATGAATTTAGCCTTAAGACGTAAATTTACATCAAATGGTACGATTTTTTCTGTCAATNTTCTTAAAAAAAGTAATATTTACACTAAATTCANACTCTTTAAAAAGCTTATGAAAAAAATAACAATAAAAATCGTATTTCCTGTATTGCTTATGGGAATGAGTTCTATGGTCTACGGACAAGTTGACAAAAAAATTGTGAACTGGTACAACGGTAAAAAAGGAATGCAAACAGAAAAGGCCTACAAAATGGTCAAAAAACTAGAATCAAAAGAGGTTGTAGTTGCTGTTATTGACTCTGGTATTGATGTTGAGCACGAAGACTTAAAAGGTCAAATTTGGATTAATACAGACGAAATTCCAAATAACGGAATAGACGACGACAATAATGGATACATTGATGATATGCATGGATGGAACTTTCTTGGAAACAGTGAAGGAGAAAACATAGATGCTACTCGTCTAGAGCTAACGCGTATTTACGCTAAATTAAACCCTAAATACGAAGGTGTAGCATCTGAAGATGTTAAATCAGAAGATAAAGTTGAGTATGAATTGTACCTAAAGGTAAAAGAAGACTACGACAACACAAGAGCCGAATATGAAGGTATACTTGCCAACATGGATATGTTTGCCAATCAAATTATCCCTACTGTACCAGGAACTATTGCAACAGCACTAGGAAAAGAAGAGTATACGCTGAAAGACCTTAAAAAATGGAAACCAGAGGATGCCCAAATGAAACAAATGAGAGGTATTGCTATAGCAATGAAATCTGGAGAGTTGTCTTTAGAAGCAATTGAAAAGCAAAAAGAACAAATTCAAGGTATGCTTGACTGCAATTATAACGTTGATTGCGATGACAGAACTTTAATTGGAGATAACCCTGACGATATTACGGATATTAATTATGGAAACAATAACGTAGAAGGTCCAGATGCATTGCATGGAACACACGTAGGAGGAATTATTGGATCTGTTAGAGGAAATGATTTAGGAGGTGATGGAGTTGCTGCGAATGTAAAACTTATGTCGTTGCGCGCAGTACCAAACGGAGATGAACGTGATAAAGACATTGCCTTAGCGATTCGATATGCNGTTGANAATGGTGCGATGATTATTAATGGATCTTTTGGAAAAGGATACTCAGACCANCCAGAATTTGTATTAGAAGCAATTAAATATGCAGAGTCTAAAGGTGTTTTATTTGTGCATGCAGCAGGGAACGACAATTCAGATGTTGACGTTACTGATAATTTCCCTACGTCGGATTTCCCTGGTCAAACAGAACCTTTTACGCATTACTTAACAATCGGAGCAAGTACGCGCAATACAAAAGGAGAATTAGCTGCGGTATTTTCAAATTACGGACAAACTAAAGTAGATGTTTTTGCACCTGGATTTGAAATATACAATACGATACCTGACAATAAATACATGAAGTTACAAGGTACATCTATGGCGTCTCCAATGGTTGCAGGAGCTGCTGCTTTTATCAAAGGATATTTTCCAGAATTAAGTATGTTGCAAGTAAAAGAAATTTTACTAAAATCAGCAAGAGACTATTCTGAAACAGACCAAGAATTACCAGGTTCTGAAAAAGAAGTGAAATTCGGAACACTTAGTGTTACAGGTGGAGTTGTTGATCTTAAAAACGCCGTGAAAATGGCAAAAGAAATGACTGCAAAGTAAGGAACTAACTAGTTCTAGTTGTATTCAGCGATTGACAATTTAATACGTTAATAGAAATTAAAAAAGCATATCCAATTGGATATGCTTTTTTTCTGTTTACTCTTTCTTTGCAATGTTATATCGTAATCCTACTGTATACCTCCAATTACTTTCTATATCTGTAAGGTTATCTGTATTATAGTTTTGAATTACCGGTGCTAATACGTTTCCATTAACTATCCACTTATTAAAATACAATTGAAAACCAGCAGAACCAAATACGGCGTTTCCTCCAGAGTTAATTACCCTAAATTTTCCATCTAAATGCTCTTGGGCTTGCTCTCCATACACACCAAACATAGGCATTACAGCAAATTTCTCTTGCTTAAATAGATAAAATAGATTCAAAGATACATTAAACTGATCTCCAAACAAATAATTATCACTATTTCTAGAATTAATCATATAACTCATTTCAGTATTTAACCCAATGTTATTCTTTTTCAAAAGATAATTAAAATTAAAAAGTAAACTAACTTCAATCTATGCAAGACTTATAAAAAAATCAAACCTTTAAGAAGTATATCGTTTAAGTATACCGAACAAAATTGTCATTTTGGCAGGATTTGTTGCATGGCATAGAGATTGACTAAGAAAAGGGAAATTAAAAAAATTATATAAACTTATGAAAACAGGTAAAATTAATGTTCAAACGGAAAANATTTTTCCTATCATTAAAAAATTCTTGTATTCTGATCACGAGATATTTTTGCGCGAATTAGTTTCTAATGCCGTAGATGCCAACCAAAAGTTGAAGTTCTTTGCTTCTAAAGGAGAGTACAAAGGAGATGTAAGTGGTCTTCAGGTTGACGTGATCTTAGACAAAGAAGCGAAAACACTCACCATTAAAGATACTGGAATTGGTATGACTGCAGATGAGATTGATAAATACATCAATCAAATTGCCTTTTCTGGTGCAGAAGAATTTGTGAAACAATACGAAGGAGAAGAAGGAGCAGAACAGATTATTGGTCATTTTGGTCTCGGATTTTACTCTGCCTTCATGGTTGCTGCCAAAGTTCAAATTAAAACTTTGTCAAGACACGAAGGAGCACAAGCAGTTCAGTGGGAATCTGATGGAACTCCTGAATTTACAATTTCTGAAATTGAAAAAGACACGGTAGGGACTGAAATTGTATTACACATTGCAGAAGATTCTACTGAGTTTTTAGAAGAGCAGAGAATTCAAGGTATTCTAGATAAGTACTGTAAGTTTTTACCTATACCTGTAGTTTTTGGTACAAAAACAGAAATGCAAGATGATCCTTCTGGTGAAAAGGATGAAAACGATAAAGTGAAACAAATTTCTGTTGAACTACCTAACCAAGTTAACAACGTTTCTCCTGCTTGGACAAAAGCACCTTCTTCTTTATCTGATGGTGAGTACAGCGACTTTTACAGAGAGTTGTACCCGATGTCTTTTGATCAGCCCTTATTTCACATTCATTTAAATGTAGACTATCCATTTAACTTAACGGGTATTTTATATTTCCCAAAGATTAATGAAAAAGTAGAAGTACAAAAAAATAAGATTCAACTCTACAGCAATCAAGTATTTATTACAGATAGCGTAGAAGAAATTGTTCCTGAATTTTTAACCTTATTACATGGTGTAATCGATTCACCAGACATTCCGTTAAACGTTTCTAGATCCTACTTACAAAGCGACGGAAATGTTAAAAAAATATCAGCACATATTACAAAAAAAGTAGCTGATAAGCTGCGCGAAATGTTTAACAAAGACAGAGCAGATTTTGAAGAAAAATACAACGATTTAAAAGTTTTTGTTGAGTACGGAACTTTATCTGATGACAAATTTGCAGACAAAGCAAAAGCGTTTTCTTTAATTAAAAACGTTGATGATAAATTCTTTACCGTTGAAGAGTTTACAGAAAAGGTGAAAGCTGCACAAACTGATAAAAACGAGAAAACTGTATTTTTATACACGAACAATAAAGAAGAACAGTTCTCTTTTGTTAAAACGGCACAAGACCGTGGTTACGATGTATTAGAGATTGATGGTCCGCTTGCTTCTCATTGGATAGGTAAAATGGAACAAACTTTTGATAACGTAACATTTGCGCGTGTTGATGCAGACACCTTAGATAAATTAATACAAAAAGAAGATGCGCAACCATCTAAATTATCTAAAGACGAAGAAGACACCTTGAAACCTGTTTTTGAAGCAGTTGTAGAAAAAGACAAATACAAGGTTGAATTTGCTTCTATGTCTGAAACAGATGCACCTATTGTTTTAACTCAGCCTGAGTTTATCAGAAGAATGATGGAACAACAAAAACTAGGTGGAGCAGGATTTATGGGAGCTTTTCCTGAAACATATAACTTAGTGGTTAATGGAAACCATCCCAAAATTACAGCTATCTTAAATGAGTCAGACAAAGATACCCAAGAAAATAAAGCCAAACAACTGGCAGATTTAGCCTTACTTTCTCAAGGTTTGCTGAAAGGTGCAAAACTAGACGCATTCGTTAAAAGAAGCGTTGAATTAATTTAAACTTAAGAAAACAAAAGTTAATAATTAGGCGAATGTATACCACGCTCGCCTAATTTTTTTTATACTTACCCAACATGTCAGGTTATTACAAAATTATTGGAGCCTTCTTAGGGTTTGTACTGTTTAAATACAGCATAGGAATGGCAATCTTAGGTTTCTTTATTGGTTCTTTTCTCGATTCTTATCCCGCATTAAAAAAACAAATGGAAGCCATGCAAGGTGGTCAAGCTGGAAACTTTAACAAACAAGGTTCCTACGGAAATCCAAGAGATATTTTTGAATTTTATCAAAGGCAAAGTACGCGTTTTGACTTTCCTACTATGCTATTGGCTCTATCTGCAGCTGTCATGAAAGCAGATGGAAAAGTACTAAAAGTTGAATTAAACTATGTAAAGACCTTTTTGGCTCGGCAATTTGGAAACCAATTTAGCAGCAATCACCTACAAACTTTAAAGCAATTCTTAGACGCTCCTACTCTTCCTATACAAGAGATTTGTAACGACATTAACCTACGAATGCAACCAGCAGTTAGAACTCAATTGTTACACTATCTTTTTGGTATAGCGCAAGCAGACGGTAATGTAAGTACATCTGAAATGGATGTAATCAATAAAATTGGTAATTTACTTGGAGTTTCGCTAAGCGACTATGAGAGTGTTAAAAATATGTTTCATAGAGATACAGAAAGTGATTATAAAATTTTAGGTATAGAAAAAACAGCAACAGACGACGAGGTAAAAAAAGCGTACAGAAAAATGGCCGTTAAATTTCATCCTGATAAGGTAGCTCAAATGGGAGAAGAATACCAAACCGGAGCTAAAGAGAAATTTCAAAAAGTACAAGACGCCTACGATGCAATTAAAAAAGAAAGAAGAATAAAATAATTCTATATAAAAAAAAGAAGATATTTCTACCTCCTTTTTTCTTGTTGCTAAAACTATAAATAAAACCATTACTGCGGTACGAATATACGTGCTCTCTTGCGCTTAAATGTTATGCGCTTGTTATCTGTTAATTATCAATAAATGACCTTAAGCGTGATTTAAATCTCCATTTAACTATGGATAAATTTCTTTTTATTTTTATTCTAAAGAATTATGAAATCAGTATTGTATCTCTCAATTGCTCTAAGTTTTATCTTATTTTCTTGTAGAAACGGAAATAGCGAAATGATTGAAAAAGTAGCCGGAGAATGGAAATTACAGCAATTTATAAATAAAAATGGTGAGAATAAAACCACAGATTGCGACAAAGAAACAGTTTGGAATTTTACAAAAAATGAGGCTGAGGCCTTAACAGACGGAACAAATGTTATGGAGATAGTTGCGACAGCTCCAGATAATTGTAAGTGGTTTGGTTTTGATGCAAAATGGACAATAAAAGACGACAAGCTCTTTATTTCTACAACAAATGTTGGAGGAATGGGAGGTAACTCTAACGCAGGTTTATTTGAACTAACAATTGTTACCGATACAGATATGACTTTGAAAATTATGGGGAACCAATACGTTTTTTCAAAGTAAATTAAGCGAACTTAAAAACATTTAATCAAAGTAAGGCCTCAAAGATTCAATGAATTCTTTATTTGAATTCATTAGTTCTGCGAGGTCTTTTTTGTGCTCGATAAGGTAGTTTAAATCGAACTTCATTTGATCTAAGTTTTCAAACTTTTCTTTTGCACTTTGAAGTGCATCAAATTTATTAATTATTGCTGTTTTTCTCTTAAAATCTTCAAGCAGGTTGTAAATGCCATTTATACTTTGAAGGTCTTTTTCTGAAGGCTTGCCGTAAAGTTTAATACTTGAATTATCGATATCTCTAATATCTAAAGTATTTAATGAGTACTGTACTTTTTTTACAATACCAAATAAAGAATTTAGATTAAATAAAACCGAATTTGGTGAAGAGGTAGTTATTATTTCCTGGTTGGCTAAAAAATTATCCTCAAAACACGTTACTAAAGTAAGTAAGTCGGTTCGGTTATCAGCGAATTGCTCCAATGTATTGATTGGTTTATAATCTATAGTTGAGCTCGTTAGTAAATTCCATGCGATGCCTAATTTTTTGTTAACATGTGTTTTTAAAAACGCTTTAGATTTTCCTTTTCGCTTTTTTATAACTAGATAAAAGATTAGTACTAAGACTAAGACTAAGACTAAAACAAGTAACATAGAAGTTGTAAGCCAAAAAGACGCGTATATTTTGACCGGATCAAAACCAACAATTTCAAAAATAGTTTGGGGCTTGTGGGTACCCTGAAACAAATATGTGAGTAGCTTTTTAGATAAAAAGTATAGCAAAATATTCTAGTGTTAACCCGTTTTCTGTGAGTATAATTAAACATAAATGGGACGAATGTAACACTTTACCCACATAAAACAATCGACGAAAAGTATAAAAAAATAGTTAAATAGGCGAAACAAATAGGTTTAACCTATTTTCCCCTATTTTTCTTCTATTCAAAATACGTTTATAATAGCAAATAAAATGGTGATATTTAATCCAGTAAAACTGGAGCTAACATAGTTATTAATGATTTATAAAGACTATCCTAAATGGGTCCTATAAGTCAACCACAAAATTATTTAATTAATTTGCAAACGATTTGTAACAGAATAAAGCTCAATCTTTTCTTCTTGGTTAGTATAAGAAAGAAATAGAAATAGAAATAGAAGTAAAAGAAAGAAAGTAAGAAAGTAAGTTTCATGTTTTTTTATCAAATCAAATTGTAATGATTAACGATATAAGGTTTAAATCCAATTCAAAATACTTATTTACACTTTTAAGACTTGCTTTAAACCAAAAAGAGGAATAATTCTTATGGAACTATTCCTCTTTTTGCTAAACTATGCTAAAACTATAAAACCTAAATGCTTGTTTGATACAA
>JGI26083J51738_10000091_pt1 | contig 40350 bp, 35 predicted proteins | sample SaaInl85LU_5_DNA_FD_51738 | JGI IMG/M metagenome (IMG submission 51738)
AAACAATCTATAGAACAACATATAACTGAAGACATCCCACAGGATATTCAAATAACTATTATAGATAGTAACGGAAACGAAAAGGTAAACAGAAAAAGTTTAGACAACTTTAAGTTTAAAGATTTAGCAGGGTAAACAGACAATGGAAGCTATAAAGTAGAAGCTACTGACTTGCCTTTGCCTATTAGTAGAGTTGAGAAGTTTAAAACAATCTAATTCTAATATAATTAGTTCTGTTGATTTTCAAGTCAAAGTATAGTCCGTAGTAGTTTAAGAAGTTAACTATATGAAGAAGTTTTTTCATTTTTTCTTTGTAAATAAATTAGCCCAAACATTCCAACTCATAGAAACTCCTGCAAAAATAAACCCTAAGCCAATTAAATACTCATTATTAGTTAATTCATAAACACCCCATCCTAAAGCTCCTAAAGAAACAACTATAGTAGCTATAGCTAATGATTTTACGTGTTTTACTTTATTTTTCATTATTCACAAGGGTCTGTTAGAGTTGTTTTATTCATTATGTTAAATTTAATTATATTAATTATTTTTTCATTGTTTTTAATCTATCAAGAAAACAGTTTGCAAATCGTTTTAAATATTTCACTTGTCCTTTAATAAGCTCTTTACTTATAACCTCTGATTCATTTAACTTGCCAAATGGATTTAAAATATCTATCGATTTAACTGTTTTTAAAGTTAACTTATTTAAAAATTCGTCACTTAACATAATATCATTCTCTGTAAGGCTTTTATAAACGTCCCATTTGTGCTTTGTACCTGTTAAATCTTGCTCTGCTGTCTTGAAACGAATAATCTCATTACTACCATCCTGAAAAACAAAGGCTATTCGTATGTTTTGACTTAATACAAAAGGTTTAAATTTTAATGGGTTAAGTCCAGAAGAAATTAACATACTTCGAAACCTTAACCTACTCTTTTCTCCATCAAAAGAAAAACTTAAAACAAGATTTCTCTTACCATTTGCATAAATATTAACTGGTTTAGTTTTGAAACTTTTAATATCGTCAAAAACACTAGATTTTTTCTTTGATTTTTTCACTTTTATAAATGCTTTCGCACACTCATCTTTTTGAGCAAACAAATCAGTACTAAAAGCGAAGATTAATAAAGCGGAGAGTAAGAGTAGTTTTTTCATTTAGTTACAAGGATTACTGATATTTGTTCTTGAAAAAATTTGTTCCTGCATACCGTCAGATAAAATAAGTCTCAACGCATTTCCATTATCAAAAGTAATAGCTTCTACCGAACCGCTATCGCCTTCACAATCGGTAATAATAAACTTAAAATTGTCTAATAGATTTATGTCTATTGTAATAAATTCTAAACAACCAAGACCATCGTCATTATATCCCTCCTTGAAGCTAGCGCACTCTAATTCAGGGTCAAACCAACCTGCATTAAAGAAGTACTCGCTATTGTTATATACCAAGTATACAGGGTCTGCTTGAGGGTTTTCAGGGTCTGATGGGTCAAATAAGTCATTTTGCCAAACCACACCATCAAATCTTTCTAAAAATGTTCCATTAGAATTATCATTACTATCATCGCTACTACAAGCGAAGACGAGAATGGCGGTAAGTATTAAAATTCTTTTCATATTAGTTAGGATTGCCATATTAAATGGTTTTAGGATTTAAATTTTTTTAATCACATCCATCGATTATCCCATATGAACAATCACTACAAGATACGTTAATACATACCTCATCACCATTTGTATTAATCCATACCCATCTCCAATAGTAACCACCATCCATATCTTGATACAAACCCTCTGAAATTGGTTCGCCTAATACATCAACGGTTGATTGATAATCTTCTCCCACTTGTTCTAGACTTAAAAAATCATTAGCTGTAGCTGTGCTACATTCAAAATCAATTGGGCAGCCATCATTAGAATTATTGTCACCATCTCCACCGCCATCACAAGCGAAAAGTGACAATGCAAAAGTTAATAAAAGTAATTTCTTCATAGTGTTTAATTATTTTTAGTCTTTACTACCAGACCAACTTCCATTCATCATAGCTCCTGTATTTACCCACGTGCCACTACCTGAATTACCATTAAGCTGACCTATAAACTCTCCACCAACTGAACTTGTTCCAAATGTAGCTTGAAACTGCCCAGAAGAACTTACAGAGCCTTCTATAAAATAATTGTCAGAAAAAGTGGTGGAATAAGCAGTCCCATTAACTGCCCCGTTAGAGTTTATAATTGCAGTCCACGTACCATTGTCATCTCCAGTAAATGTTCCAGACCATTCGCCTTGAAATGCTGAATTTGTTGTATTATCATCATCCCCTCCACTGCAAGCAAATAATGTGAATGCAAAAGTTAATAAAAGTAATTTCTTCATAGTATTTAATTTTATCTAAATCTAATAAAAATATTTCAAAGTGTTAGTCCAAGTTTGATACATCTTAGCTCAGTAGCTTTGGAACAAAGCGTGTTGAGAAAACAACTAAAAGCAAATGTCTGTCAAATGTCTGTCAGTTTTTAGTACATTTGAAGTGTTCTTTAAGTTGTTTAGAATTGACCATTTAGGATTACTCCCAAGAATATTTGTTTAAATTTACGGCAAATTTTGGGGATGTAGCTCAGTTGGCTAGAGCGCTTGACTGGCAGTCAAGAGGTCGTCGGTTCGAATCCGATCTTCTCCACAAGTGTCACCGCTACACTACATAAGTATAATCAAAGCCCACCAACAGGTGGGTTTCTTCTTAAATAGCGCTCTATGCCAGTTGTGAAAACCCTTCTTTATTGAGGTTTTTTTTTGTTTAGTAGTACTCACTCAAATATACTAAAAAAGGGCTTAAATAGCCCCCTTTTTGGCAGTTATATGACAGTTAAAAAGTCAAAAAAACTAAACCTACCAATCCATACTAATAACACCCCCCCTATCTAAATAATATCACTTTCCTTTTGGGGTAGGTCTTCGTGAGATGATATATTACCTAGAGGTTCTAGGTTTATAATATTAAAAAATAGTTTATATAAAAAACCCTCACATTTCTGCAAGGGTCTGGTATAGGGGGGGTAAAATCTTTAGTTATAATCTAACTGCATTAAATGCAACCCTAATAGGCACCGCAATATCATAATTTGCACCTGGTGCTGGTGGTGAACTTAGAAAATAAAGAATACCATCATAAGTTCCTTTTATAGTTTCTCCATAAATTATATTTCCTGTAGCTGAATTTACTGTTGGCGGTGTTCCTAAGTCAGTTAAATTAATGTTTGAAATTTTACCAACAACATTATTAATTTCACCATCTAAATAGGACATTGAGGTGTTTTCCACAAACAATAGTGGATTATAGATTGCTCCAATTGAATTTAAATATTGTTCAATATAAAATCCAGGATTTAAAAATCCTGTTTTCTCAAGTTGACAACAAAAGCTGGCGAAACTTTTGATGGTGTTGAAGTTTTTTTACTTAATGAAAAAGGAGAAGTCTCTAAAATTTGGGCGCTTTGATGTAAATAAAGGACATCTTGTCTTCATAAGAAAAACCCACCTATTTGGTGGGTTTTTTCTTTAAAAATAGTTTTGCTTGAATATACATCCAAACACCTTTATAAGTTACTGCCATAAAAAGAAGTGTGTAAATAATTAAAGCAACAATATTTTCTTTGTTTAAAAATAAATCTAACATGCTATGTGTCTAATAATCTAGACCGCCACAAATAATAGCCAAACCGAGAGAAAAAATAAATATGCTTGTGTGTGATATCTTACTCATAATATTTAAATCTACAATTTTTTTTAGAAATTCTAATTTTTATTTTAATAACATTTCTGTTAATCGTAATATTGCAATTAAATAATTATTTAGATTATGGGTATTGCAAAAACAGAGAAATTTTCACTCCAACACAATGAAATTGCATGTTTTTCAAAAGCATTGGGGCATCCTGCTCGAGTTGCTATTTTACAACACTTATTTAAAATAAACAGTTGTATTTGTGGAGATTTGGTTTTAGAAATTGGACTGGCTCAACCAACAATTTCCCAACATTTAAAAATCTTAAAATCCCTTGGGCTTATCAAAGGAAATGTAGAAGGAACAAGTGTGTGTTATTGTATTGACACAGAAAATTGGCTAAAGATGAAGCATATTATTTCTGGCTTCATCAATCAAGGTTTAAGCCCACAAAACTGTTGCTAAACTCATTTAAATTAAAATAAAAAATAACCAAATATGCTTTTTAAAACAATAGAAAATCAAGTTGAAATACTAGAAACCAGCTCAATATCTTCGGAACGTCAAGACGTATTACAACCCCTTATAAGTCTTATACAATCAAAGGTTGAAAGTAATGAAACTATTCGACTCAATTTTATTTGTACACACAATTCTCGAAGAAGTCATTTGTCCCAAGTGTGGGCACAAACAATGGCTCATTATTTTAATATCAAAAATGTTTTTTGTTATTCTGGAGGAACAGAAACAACAGCACTTTTTCCAGTAGCGGCTAAAACCTTGGAAAGCACTGGTTTTGAAATCGAGACTATTGCAAATGGGGATAATCCAATATACGCCATCAAATATTCACAAAATGAACACCCAGTTCTTGGGTTTTCAAAAAAATTTGACAGTAATTTTAATCCAAATTCTGATTTTACAGCTATTTTAACCTGTTCCTCAGCAGATAAAGAGTGCCCATATATTGCCAACGCAGAAGCTCGAATTCCAGTTCCTTATGACGACCCTAAAGCATTTGATGGGACTCCACAACAAGTAGAGAAATACAACGAACGCAGTCTTCAAATCGCCACTGAACTGAAGTATGTTTTTTCAAAAATTAAACTATAAATTATGGCTACAAAAAAATTAAGCTTTTTAGATAAAAACCTTACACTATGGATTTTTATAGCAATGGGTTTTGGAGTAAGCTTGGGCTACTTTGTCCCAAATATTCCTGAATTTATTAATGGGATGAGCAGTGGAACAACCAATATTCCAATCGCAGTTGGACTGATTGTAATGATGTATCCACCGTTGGCAAAAGTGAATTATTCTTTATTACCTAAAGTATTTAAAAACAAAAAAATAGTATCAATTTCTTTGCTTCTCAATTGGGTTATTGGGCCAATCCTTATGTTTATTTTGGCCATCACCTTTTTAAAAGATTACCCAGAATATATGGTGGGATTAATTCTTATTGGATTGGCACGTTGTATTGCAATGGTTTTGGTGTGGAATGATCTTGCCGAAGGAAGTACAGAATATGGTGCGGCTTTAGTAGCCCTTAACAGTATATTTCAAGTTTTTGCCTATAGTTTTTATGCATGGATTTTTATCACTGTTCTGCCGCCATATTTTGGGTTTGAAGGCGCTATTGTCGACATTTCGATTCAAACCGTTGCAGAAAGTGTACTTATATACTTAGGAATTCCTTTTTTATTAGGGATTTTAAGTCGTCAAATCTTAATTAAACTCAAAGGGGAAATATGGTATACCCAAACATTCATTCCAACAATATCCCCACTCACACTCATTGCATTGTTGTTCACTATTGTTGTTATGTTTTCTTTGAAAGGCGAACTGATTGTAGAAATTCCAATGGATGTTCTAATTATTGCGATTCCTTTACTCCTCTATTTTGGGGTAATGTTTCTCATTGGATTTTTCTTTACAAAAGCCATGGGCGGAGATTACGACAAAACAGCATCTGTTGCGTTCACTGCAACAGGCAATAATTTTGAGCTTGCCATTGCCGTAGCCATTGGTGTTTTTGGGCTCAACTCTGGACAAGCCTTTGCTGGAGTCATTGGGCCATTGGTAGAAGTCCCAGCACTTATTTTATTGGTGCGAGTTTCGTTTTGGTTAAGAAAAAAATATTTCCCAATAATTAATGACTAATATTCTAGTTTTTATGAGCACCATCACAAAAAGGTGCATCTAGAGTTTTTCCGCAGTTACAAAGTGAAAAACGATTACGTGTTGGAATTTCATTGCCTTCAGAATCTAGAAGAGTAACTTGTTTTGCATTGGTAACAACAACTTTTCCAGTCGCCGAAATTTGAATTGTGGGCTTGTTTGAGTTTTCCATGGTTAATTTTTTTTGTAAAGTTAGTATTTTTAAAAATTTACAAAAAATTCATATAAAATAAATAGATTTGTCCAAACAAAACGGGATGTGGCGCAGTCCGGTTAGCGTACACGGCTGGGGGTCGTGTGGTCGCAGGTTCAAATCCTGTCATCCCGACATAATTAAAAACCTAACTCCATCGGAGTTAGGTTTTTTTATTGTACAACCAATCGTTTTGTGATGACGGTTTTGTTTGTTTTTATCACAACGATATAAAGCCCAGAATTTAAATCTGAAACATATAAATTAGTACTGCTTTTATTAATATTGTTCTGATTTAAAATCAACTTTCCAGTAACATCAAATAATTGGATGTTTTTAATTAATTCATTAGAATTCAAGGAGACTTTAACCATATTTTGTGCAGGGTTAGGAGATATTGAAGCCTTTGAAATCTGCCCACTAGCATTCAGACTTAGCGGAGATTGTTGATATACTCGGACATAATCTATCTCCATTATTGCATCATTGAAACTTTCAGGAATTTCCGTGCCTGGCAACAAGCCCAAATTCCCTCCCATAGCAATATTTAGCAAAATATAATGAGGATTGTCATAAGGAAGTTCGTTATTGTTTTGACGTTCAAAAAACACATTATCGTCTAAGAGAATTTGAATCACATCTTCTGTCCAAAGTAGAGAATACTTATGATAGGAACCACTAGAATCGTTGATTGGTGTTGTTGTACCTTGATTTTCATACTGACCAGAAGCCAAATTTCTATAATGCATGTATCCGTAAGTAATACTTTTGTCCCATCCATTTTGTTCCATAATGTCTATTTCGCCACAGTCTGGCCATCCCACACTTCCAAAAGTGTTGCCAAAGTAGTTTCCAGGTTCATTAATATTAGCGCCTAATGTCCAAATCGCTGGCCATGTTCCTGCCTCTGCAGGAAGTTTTGCGCCAACATCAATTCTGCCGTACTTAAAGGCATATTTCGAATTTAAACGCGCTGAGGTATAGTTTTTGTTTACACCGTTATAGGTGTAATTTTCTTTGATAGCTTTTATCTTTAAAGTTCCATCACTAACATATGAATTTGAAATTTGATCGGTATAATGCTGAAGCTCACCGTTAGCCCAATCTGTACCATTGATTATGGGGATAACTTGATGATGCCATTTTGTGGGGTCTGGTGCACCTGTGTAGTCGTCAAACTCATCACTCCACACCAATTCGTCAAATGTAGTAATTGTACTTTCACCTCCATCGATGTTGTCGATATAAAAAGTGCCCGATAACAATTGTCCAGGTGCCACAAAAAGAGCGATTCTACTAAAATTTCCTGATAGACTTTGCGTCCCAGTTTGGCCAATGATATTGGCCTGAGAAAAATCTAGTTGAACTTGAGACCATCCATTTCCAGGAACTGTAGCCTCAACAAAAGCATCGCCAAATCCCGAATCGCTGCCTTCAAATTTTACTTGAATAGTCGTTGGGCCTATATTTGAGTAAAAATCAAAACTTACAAGTTTAGAATTATCGAAGTTGATATTTGGTATTAAGTCTAAATAAACACCTTCATAAATATCATTACCTGCATTTTGAATCACGCCCACAGTATTGGAAGTATTTGATGTATCAGGTTGTTTGTAAAATGCACAGCCTTCTCCAAAAGAGGAAAAAACATCTTGATCATTTTCAAAATCTAACGGTAAATTTTGTGCAAAAACTTTACTAGAAACACACAAAAAAAATAAAAAGATAATTCTCATTAAAAACTATTTAAATTGAAAATCAAAAATAGTAAATCTCTTTCTTTAGTTTTAAAATTTATTTATAAGAATATTTTTGTTATTAATTAAAAGTTAAATTAAATTAAAGAAACATGATTTATTCATAATTTAGCACCAACAAACAAATAAAATGAAAACGAATAGATCGGATTGTCCACTAACAAACGCTCTCGATATTGTCGGGGATAAGTGGTCGTTATTGGTCATCAGGGATATTTTTATGGGGAAGAAAACCTTTACGGAGTTTTTAAAATCCCCAGAAAAAATTGCAACAAACATCTTGGCAAATCGCTTGGAATTACTCACTAACAAAGGGTTACTTGAAGTGACCAAATTGCCTTATGATCAAAAAACCAAAATCTACTATCTCACAGATTCTGGTATAGATATGTATCCAATTATTTATGAAATGATGCAATGGAGTAAAAGAAATTTAAAAAAGAAGTTTGGTCCAAATGGTGAGCAATGGTTTAAGGAAACGGAAGGATTATCCGCTGAAGAATTTATTTCAGAAACAACATCTTCTTACAAAAACTCTCGAAAAGACATCCTAAAAGTTAAATAAATACTCCTTTTTTTGTGGTGTCTTATTTTTTTAAGTTCTTTGTAAATATCCTTAGAACTACGAATCATGAAATATTTTATAACCTTAATCTTTCTCTTATCAACCTCATTGGGTTTTTCCCAAATCCTCAACCCTGTTCAATGGGAACTTGGAGTTGAACAACAATCAAAAACAGAATACACCCTTGTTTTTACAGCCAATATTGATGCAAATTGGGCCATATATGCTTTAGAAGTAGAGGAAGGAGGCCCTCTGCCAACATTATTTACCTTTGAAAACAATCCTGCATTTCAACTTACAGGCGAAATTGAAGACAGTGAATTAAATAAAGTCACAAAACACGACCCCGTTTTTGATATGGTTGTATCCAAGTTTTTTGATAAAGCAGAATTTAGACAACGTATAGAAGTTTCAGAAGTAGCATTTACATTGTCAGGTAATATAGATTATATGACCTGTGATGACACAAAATGTACTTACAAACCTGATAACCCATTTAGTTTTAATTACACCCCAGAAAAAGGATTTATAGTTGCAGAAAACTCTGCAATTCAAGGGAGGGACATTTCTAAAAATTCAAATGAAATTTTATATGGAATTTCTCCAGAACAAATTTCAAAATCAACAACTCCGTGTTCATTGCAATCGGATTCAATTTCTCAAAACCTCACCCAGCAAAATACGCTATGGCGAATTTTTGGTCTGGGATTTCTGGGCGGGCTCTTGGCGCTACTTACACCGTGTGTATTTCCAATGATACCACTCACTGTAAGTTTTTTCACCAAAAAAGCTGAGAATTCGACTTCCAAATCTGGCTTATCAAAAGCCATACTTTATGGCGTATTCATAGTACTTGTTTATCTTATTTTAAGCATTCCTTTTCATCTTTTAGACTCAGTAAATCCTGACATATTGAATGAAATTTCAACCAATGTTTGGCTTAATGTCATTTTCTTTGTTATTTTCATATTTTTTGCATTTTCATTTTTCGGATATTATGAATTAACACTTCCATCGAGCTGGACATCTGCAACAAGCAAAGGCGAGGGCGTTGGTGGAATCTTAGGTGTGTTTTTTATGGCACTTACGTTGTCCATTGTTTCATTTTCGTGTACAGGGCCTATTTTAGGTTCACTTTTGGCAGGTTCGCTCTCTTCAGATGGAGGCGCATGGCAACTCACTGCTGGAATGGGTGGATTTGGCGTAGCACTTGGACTGCCATTTGCGCTTTTTGCCATGTTTCCAAACATGCTTAATGCATTGCCAAAATCAGGAGGATGGCTCAATACAACTAAAGTTATCCTTGGGTTTTTAGAACTTGCACTAGCATTTAAATTTTTATCTAATGCTGATCTTGTACAACATTGGGGGATATTAAAAATTGAGGTCTTCCTAGGCATTTGGATTTTAGTCTTTTTTGGTTTAGCTCTTTACCTATTAGGAAAAATTAAATTTCCTCATGATGGGGTTTTACAAAAACTATCCTTCTTTAGGATAAGTTCGGGAGTGCTTGTTTTTGCATTTGTAGTCTATCTAGCATCAGGATTTAGAATTAATGAAACGACAAAAACATTTACCCCGCTGACACTATTGAGTGGCTTAGCACCACCTGTTGGCTACAGTTTTCTTTACCCTAACGACTGTCCAAATAATTTTGAATGTTTTAAAGATTTAAAACAAGGTGTTGCTTATGCAAAAAAAGTAAACAAACCTATTCTTTTGGATTTCACAGGATATGCTTGTGTTAATTGTCGAAAAATGGAAGAACATATTTGGCCAAAATCAAATATAAAAACCTTTTTTGAAAATGATTATGTATTGATTTCTTTGTACGTAGATGACAAAAAAGAACTTCCAAAAGACCAACAACTAATAGTAAAACGACAAGACGGAGGCGCACGATTACTTGAAAACTACGGCCATAAGTGGGCTCATTTTCAAACTCAATTTTTCCAGTCTAACTCACAACCTTTTTATGTTTTACTAAGTCCCGACGCCAAAACAATTTTGAACCCACCAGTAGGCTACACACCTGACAATCAAGAATATGAAACATTTTTGAATTGTGGTCTGGAAGTTTTAACTTCCCCATAACTATTTTGTGAGTAAAAGCACAGAGCAGAATTATTTTAGTATTTTTGAAGAACTAAATATTTAATCAATGCTCGAAAGTTTTTTGAAATTTTTAGAATTGGGATTGTATCATATTGTTAGTTTCAGTAGTTATGATCATATTTTATTTGTAGTGCTTCTTGCGCTTCCCTATGTTTTTAAAGACTGGAAACGTCTATTAATCTTGATTTCTGTATTTACATTGGGGCATACGCTAAGTCTATTGCTTGGAGTTTTTAACATTGTAAACCTAAATGTCAATGTTACAGAATGGCTCATTCCAATTACTATATTTTTTGCAGCACTATTTAATATATTTTCACCAAGAAAACCTACCGATAACCGATCCTACTTGATATTGGGTATTGTAATGTTTTTTGGGCTTATTCATGGACTCGGTTTCGCAAATGCCTTTAAAGCTTTGGTCAATGCTAATGAAAATACCTTTTTGTCTGTTGTTGAGTTTGCCATAGGAATAGAAATTGGCCAGCTTATTATTGTATTTTGTGTATTATTTATAAGTTTTATTTTCCAAAATATTTTTCGTTTTTCAACAAGAGACTGGGTAATGGTAAGTTCTGCAATTATTTTAGGGTTGATGCTACCATTAATCATTCAAAGCCCATTATTTTCTTAATCCAAATGACTGATAATAAGCAATTAAAATACGACAAGGCCTATTTGAGAATGGCCAGAGAATGGGCAAAACTATCCTATTGTCATCGAAAGCAAGTAGGCGCTATTATTGTTAAGGATCGTATGATTATTTCTGATGGTTATAATGGTACGCCAACGGGATTTGAGAATTTTTGTGAAGATGAAGAAGGTTACACAAAATGGTATGTTCTTCATGCAGAAGCCAATGCTATTTTGAAAGTTGCTGCATCTACACAATCTTCCAAAGGGGCTACACTTTACATCACATTATCGCCATGCCAGAACTGCAGTAAATTGATTCATCAAGCAGGAATCATTCGGGTTGTTTACAGCAAATCTTACAAAGATTTATCAGGAGTAAAGTTCTTAAAACATGCTGGAATTGAAGTTGTTCATGTAGAACTTTAATAGTTCTATATAAATTTGCAACTACTTCTTAGTCAAAAGCTCAATTTTCTTTACCACTCGAATAAGTGTAGCAATTAGAATTGCACAACCCGCAGCAATACTTGTTACCACAGCAGTATGGCTATCGCCCTCCAAAGGAGCTTCAAAGTTAATTTTACTAATATTAAAAATGAGGATTACCAGTGCTATTATTGAAATGATATAAGTAATTATTTTCATGGTTTAAAGCAAGAATTTAATGTTAGAAGTGAATAGTTTTACAGCAATAGCAAGTAAAATTACACCAAATATTTTACGCGTAATATTAATACCATTTTGACCAATAAATCGTTCAATTTTTAAGGAAGTTTTTAAAACAGCAAAAATCAAAATAACATTGACAACGACTGCTAAAATGATATTTTCTATCTGAAATTCCGAGCGTAACGATAATAGTGTTGTCAAACTTCCAGGCCCAGCAATTAGAGGGAATGCTAAGGGGAAAACAGTGGCATTGAGTGTAGACCCTTCCTCTTGCTTGTAGAGTGTTATTCCCAAAATCATCTCTAGGGCAATAAATAAAAGAATAAAAGCACCAGCCACAGCAAAAGAATGAACATCGATTCCTACTAATTTTAAAATACTTTCTCCAACAAACAAGAAAATAATCATGATAACACCAGCAATAATTGAAGCTTTTTCACTCTGGATATGCCCCGCTTTTTTTCTTAGGTCTATTATAATAGGGATATTACCTACAATATCAATAACCGCAAAAAGAACCATAAAGGCCGTGAAAATTTCTTTAACATCAAAATTCATAAGTTAGGTTTTTGTTGTTGCAAAGGTCAGTATTTTTTTTTAATCGAATGAAAAACCACATAAGAATTTGTGTTATAATTTTTATCTTCGCATCATGTTTCAGCTTGGGAAGACAATTGTTTCAGAAAATATTTTAAGTAATGATTTTGCATGTAATCTTTCGGCATGCAAAGGCGCATGTTGTATTGATGGAGATGCAGGTGCACCATTAGAAAAAGAAGAAACACAACAACTTCAATCCATTTATCCAAAAATAAAATCTTATCTCCGCCCAGAAGGCATAGACGCTATAGAAAATCAAGGTATTTTTGTAACTACAGAAGAAGGAGAATATGAAACACCATTGATTGATGGTGCAGATTGTGCTTATGTAATTTTTGATGAACACCAAACAGCACTTTGCGGCATTGAAGAAGCCTACAACCAAGGTGATATTGATTGGAAAAAACCAGTATCTTGTCATTTGTATCCAGTAAGAGTTAAAGACTACAGCGAATTTTCTGCAGTAAATTATCACAAATGGCATATTTGCGATGATGCATGTAGTTTAGGTAAAGAACTCCAAATTCCTATATACATATTTGTTAAAGAAGCACTCATTCGAAAGTTTGGCACACAATGGTACGAAGAACTTGAAAAAATTGCGGCTGAAAAATAATTCTCTTTCAAAACAATCTTTAAAACACAAATTCTTTTTCTTTTTTGACCCCCTTATTTCTTTACGAGAGAAATAATACTCAAGTAACTGATAGTCAGCTCATTAAAGCAAACAGACGCTTCGTAAATTGTAAGAAAAAACCTACTCGTTGTTAAAAACTTAAGGACAATGTTTATAAAAATGACTTTCATATAAACGAACAATTTTAAATCTTTGTTAGGTGCTATAACACCAATTTATAAAACAAAAAAACTATTCATAACATGCCACAAGTAGAACCAATTCTTAAAGAAAACAAAGACCGATTTGTTATTTTTCCAATTCAACACCATGACATATGGGAATGGTACAAAAAATCTGAAGCAAGTTTTTGGACTGCAGAAGAGATTGATCTTCACCAAGACTTAAAAGATTGGAATGAAAAACTTACAGACGATGAACGTTATTTCATCAAACATATTTTGGCCTTTTTTGCAGCAAGTGATGGTATTGTGAATGAAAATTTAGCAGAAAACTTTGTTAATGAAGTACAGTATAGCGAAGCAAAATTCTTTTACGGATTTCAAATCATGATGGAAAACATTCATAGTGAAACGTATTCACTTTTGATTGATACTTATGTAAAAGATGACGCAGAAAAAGACAAGCTTTTCAATGCAATTGAGAATTTTCCAGCAATTAAGAAAAAAGCCGATTGGGCACTCAAATGGATAGAATCACCAAGTTTTGCAGAGCGTCTTATTGCATTTGCAGCCGTGGAAGGTATCTTTTTCTCAGGGGCTTTTTGTTCTATATTTTGGTTAAAAAAACGTGGCCTTATGCCAGGGCTTACATTTTCAAATGAATTAATCTCAAGGGACGAAGGCGTACATGCAGATTTTGCAGTTCATCTTCACAACAAGCACTTGATAAATAAAGTTCCAAAAGAGCGTATAAGAGAAATTATTGTAGACGCTTTAAATATTGAGCGTGAGTTTATAACAGAATCACTTCCAGCAAGTTTAATAGGGATGAACTCAAAATTGATGGCACAATACCTAGAGTTTGTAGCAGACCGACTTTTAGTAGAGTTAAACTGCGAAAAAGAATATAATACCTCAAATCCATTTGATTTTATGGACATGATTTCCCTTCAAGGAAAAACAAACTTTTTTGAAAAACGTGTATCAGAATATCAAAAAGCAGGAGTCCTCAACAAAGAAGAAGAGGATACTAACAAATATAGCTTCGATACAGACTTTTAGAAGTCTGTTTTAACCATCGAAACGAACACCATTTTATAAGCAATGATAAAGTAAAAAACACTTTGTCTACTTTTTAAATAAATAACTGAGCATTTGTCCAACCACGAATGCGATAGAACAACCAACTAACCGCTTTTTTGTAAGGTTCATAAAAGCAAAAAAATTGAAATAGTATGTATGTAATTAAAAGAGACGGCAGAAAAGAACAAATCATGTTTGATAAAATCACAGCAAGGGTTAGAAAGCTATGCTATGGTTTGAATGAACTTGTTGATCCTTTGAAAGTTGCTATGCGTGTCATTGATGGACTCTACGACGGAGTTACAACCAGCGAACTCGATAATCTTGCTGCTGAAATAGCAGCAACAATGACAACTGCTCACCCAGACTATGCACGACTTGCAGCACGTATTTCAGTTTCTAATTTACACAAAAGCACCAAAAAAACCTTTAGCGAGGTCATGCACGATTTGTACACCTATGTCAACCCGCGTACTGGAAAAGATGCACCACTACTTTCGGATGAAGTGTACGGTGTCATCATGAAAAACAAGGAAAAATTAGATTCAACAATCATATACAACAGAGATTTTGGGTACGATTATTTTGGGTTTAAAACTTTGGAACGTTCATATTTACTAAAGCTAAATGGAAAAATAGCCGAACGTCCACAACACATGCTCATGCGTGTATCTATTGGAATTCATCTTGATGATTTAGATTCTGCAATAGAAACTTACAACTTGATGTCTAAAAAGTATTTCACGCATGCAACTCCTACACTTTTCAACTCAGGAACACCAAAGCCACAAATGTCATCATGTTTTCTTTTAACAATGAAAGAGGACAGTATTGATGGAATTTATGATACTTTGAAACAAACTGCCAAAATTTCGCAGTCTGCTGGAGGTATTGGTTTAGCAATGCACAACGTTAGAGCAACAGGGAGTTATATTGCGGGAACTAATGGGACGAGCAATGGAATTGTACCAATGTTACGCGTATACAACGATACCGCACGTTATGTAGACCAAGGTGGAGGAAAACGAAAAGGTAGTTTTGCAGTATACTTAGAACCTTGGCATGCCGATATTTTTGACTTTTTAGATTTAAAGAAAAACCACGGTAAAGAAGAAATGCGTGCTCGCGATTTATTTTACGCCATGTGGATTCCAGACTTATTCATGAAGCGTGTTCAAGAAGATGGTAATTGGACCTTGATGTGTCCAAATGAATGTCCTGGTCTTCCAGACACTCATAGTGAAGAATTTGAAGCTCTATATACGAAATACGAAGAAGATGGAAAGGGCAGAAAAACCATTAAAGCTCGTGAGCTTTGGGAAAAAATTACAGAATCTCAAATTGAAACAGGAACGCCTTACATGCTGTACAAAGATGCAGCAAACCGTAAATCAAATCAGCAGAATTTAGGAACAATTCGTTCTTCAAATTTATGTACAGAAATTATTGAATATACCTCACCAGACGAGGTTGCCGTTTGTAATTTGGCATCAATTGCCTTACCGATGTTTATTAAGGATGGTAAATTTGATCACAAAGAATTATTTAGAATTACAAAGCGTGTTACTCGTAATCTTAATAAAGTAATTGATCGTAATTATTACCCAGTCGTTGAAGCAGAAAATTCAAACTTTAGACACCGTCCTATTGGATTGGGTGTACAAGGTTTAGCAGATACCTTTATTAAGTTACGTTTACCATTTACAAGTGACGAGGCTAAAAAATTAAATCAAGATATTTTTGAAACAATTTATTTTGCAGCAGTAACGGCTTCAATGGAAGAGGCAAAAGCAGATGGGCCATACAAAACTTACAAGGGCTCACCGATAAGCGAAGGCAAGTTTCAGTATAACTTATGGGGTCTAAAAGATGAAGAACTTAGTGGTCTTTGGGATTGGGGCAAACTGCGCAAGCAAGTTCTTAAACATGGTGTAAGAAATTCACTTCTTGTTGCGCCAATGCCAACAGCAAGTACTTCTCAAATCTTAGGAAACAATGAATGTTTTGAGCCTTACACTTCAAATATCTATACGCGTCGTGTACTTTCTGGAGAATTTATTGTTGTAAACAAACACTTATTAGAAGATTTAGTTGATTTAGGGCTTTGGAATGAAGGTTTAAAACAAGATATCATGCGTGCCAATGGGTCAATTCAACATATAGACACTATCCCACAAGAGATAAAGGAATTGTACAAAACCGTTTGGGAGTTGAGTATGAAAGATATCATTGACATGTCGCGTCAAAGAGGTTATTTTATTGACCAATCTCAGTCGTTAAATCTCTTTATGGAAGGTGCAACAATGGCAAAACTAACCTCTATGCACTTCTACGCTTGGAAGAGTGGATTAAAAACAGGGATGTATTATTTGCGCACTAAAAGTGCAGTAGATGCGATTAAATTTACTTTGGATACAAAGAAAAAAGAGGCTCCAAAAACAGAGCTTGGTACTGCCCCACAAGTTTTAGAAAAACAAAAGAAGAAGGCAGCGAATACTGCGCAAAAGTTTTCTAAGCAAGCCTCAATGGATGCAGAAGTGGAGCCAATGTCTGCAGAAGAAATGAAAGCACTTATTGAACAAGCCAAAGCTTCTGAAGGAGATGATTGTTTGATGTGTGGATCATAATTAAACTACCTAAGTAACATTAATACAAAAAAACCTCGCTAGTGCGAGGTTTTTTGTGTTGGGACAATTATTATCAATCCACAGAATTTTTATATGCTGTTTGATATTCTTCTAACAAATTTCCAGCAGCTTTTAGCATATCCTTAGTTTCAACGAGTAGATTGAAATAAAGTGTTGTGTTTTTTGGACTAGATTCGTCCTTACCTCTTGTTCTCTCTACTTGCAATGCAATGTTGGATTTAAGAATTCTATAGATATTATTTTTGCGTTCACTTATAGCTTCAATTTTCTCAAAGGACTTTGTTTCAAAAGCATTTCGAGCATCTTTAAAAAGATCTTCTATAGCCTCACTAATTTCGCTTAACTCTTTAATTTGTTTGAACTTTAGTTTTTTGTGGTTATTATCAACATGTTTGTAGATCACCTTTGAAATGTATTCCAAGGATTGAGCCATATCATGAAGGTATCCTAAAACATCAATGTAAAATCCACTAGCACCAACACTAGATTCATCTAAATTTTTGATAAAATAGAAGATATTATCTCTCAACTCATCAACTTCTTTTGAAAGTTTGACGATTTGTTTTTTATTCTTTTTGAGAAGTTTAGTGTTTTCGTTAGCAAGACCTGTGATGGCATTGCTGTAAATTGTGTTTGATCTTTTAATCACATTAGAAATGTTATCAGCACTTTCTTGAATTACTCCCTGAATAGAGCTGCTTTCAGATTTCAAGTTGTCTTCATTTGATAATTTTGAAGACTTGTTCTTGTGTGACACATAATTTCTATACAATAAAACAGCAGTCAATAAAAGGAAAATCGGAGTAACAACTGTTGGATTCATATTGATTAAAAAGACCACAATACCAGAGGCAAAAAATGCTCCAATGGCAGTTCCAAACCAACCGCCAATTACATTTAAAACCCCAGCGACTCTGTAGACTGCACTCTCTCTTCCCCAAGCCCTATCAGCAAAAGATGTACCCATGGCTACCATAAAAGTCACATAGGTTGTAGAAAGTGGTAGTTTCATTGTTGTAGCAATTGCTATTAATATTCCAGCAACCATAAGGTTCACAGAGGCTCTAATCAAATCAAAAGCAGGTGCATCTACACTTTGGTCTTTTGTAAGTACAATATCAGGAGTTTGAAAACTTTTTTCAATTTTCCCTTGTATTGACTTTGGTACAATTATGCTGAAGTAGTTAGAGAGTTGTGTTGCTCCTTTTACAATTCCACGAGAAATGAAATTTGGTTGAAATTTCTCATGAGTTTCACTTTGTCGAGATAAGCTAATTTCAGTTTCAGCAACAGTTCTAGCTTTTTTGGAAAACCAAAGTGTAACCACCATTATTCCTCCAGAAATAAAGAGTAATAAGGGTTCGGCAGGAACCTTTTTGTCTAAAACTTCCATAGAAAATAAAGTGGCATCAACGCCAGATGCAACCCATGCTTCGTAGGAGTGATATGCTGCCATTGGCACTCCAATAAAATTCACTAAATCATTTCCAGAAAACGCAAGGGCCAATCCAAAGGTTCCTACAGCAATTACAACCAATAGAATGGTTTTCTTTGTTATGGCCTGAAACACATAAGAAACAATTAGCCAAAGCGCAAAACTAGCACCTATAATATATATTTCATTACCTTCAATCGAACCTTTTAAGTCTTTGTAATAAGGCGTTCCTTTCAATCCTTTTAAGAAAATAAAATAAGTAATTGCGGTCAGTGCTACAGCACCAAAAATGGCTCCAAAGTTATTAATTTTCTTTTCAGTATGAAATGTAAAAATCAGTCGGGAAACCCATTGGACAACAGCTCCAATCGTAAAGGCAATAAATACTGACATGACAATTCCTCGAATAATTTGCAATGCTTTTTTGGTGTTAATATAGCTTCCCAGATCTGCAAATGTTTGCGTGTCAGAAGTACCAATTTTGATTAATGACATGATTACTGCGGCCCCCAATAAATTGAACACAATTGAAACCGTAGTCGATGTTGGAAGCCCTAAAGTATTGAAGAAATCTAATAATAAAATATCAGTTATCATGACAGCCATAAAAATGTACATGATTTCATTAAAATTGAACATTGCAGGAACAAAAATTCCTTTTCTAGCGACCTCCATCAGACCACTAGAGTACACTGCTCCAACAAAAATTCCAAGACTTGCAACAATCATGATTGTTCGAACAGAAATAGCTTTTGAACCAATAGCTGAGTTTAAGAAATTGATGGCATCATTACTGACGCCAACGATAATGTCTATTGCTGCCAAAACGGTGATGGCAATCAACATAAAAATATATATATTATCCATAGTGTTAATTTGTGCTATACTGGCAAATATCATAATTTTTTTGTTTTAATGTGTTAACTAAACATTATTAAAAATGAAGATCAAATCCAAGTCTAAAAGTTATGTTGTTTGCATCACCGTCTAGAGTTGTATAACTGATATCACTTTGAATTTTTAACTTGTGACCAACAACGAATTTATTGAAACCTAATGTATATTGTTTTGTAGGTAGCTTACTGGTAACAGACTCGTAATCTACAGTTGTAAAACGACCAGCGACTTCATAATTATTTTTAAACAAATACCCTGCTTGTAAGTTCAATGCATTTCCAGTAAGAACAATATCCCCAGTCGGTGTTACTCCATCGGTTTCTGTAGCAATTTCATTATCCGCTGTACGCTTTGCATATTCTCCCATAAATGAAAACCCATTAAATTTGTACATGGCATCAATAAAAATTGTGGTTTGATCTGTTCCATAGATAGTTTCGTCTGATCTTACCATGTAATCTCCAGCAAACCCTCTTTCTCTTACAGCCTCTTCATTGAAGTTGTATGTAAACCCAAGCATTAATTTTGGTTTTTCTTCACGTTTTAAATCGGACTGGCTGTAATCACCCTTAGATTTAAATGCTCCAAAAGGAAGAAGCTCTAATCGAGCAGTATATTGTAATCCGCCTTCATTCCCTTCCGTCACGTTTCTACCCTCTCCTTGAGATATAGAAAATTTTTCGCGGGTCAAAAACGTTCCTCCTAAATTTGACTTGTGACGTATTTGAATCCCTAAATCACGGTCAATATTAAAATGACTGTTCAATAAAGACCGATCGATCAACTGTAAATTACCTGAAGAAACTACACGTTCTACATTTCCAGGCAACTTAGTTTGTCCTGCCCAAAACTCCCAGTTTTTAGCAAATTTCCATTTAATAACAGCATCTAAAATGTATCGAGGTGTATTTCGGTTAAAAGCATTTGCTCCAGAGACATCTCTATTGGATAGTCCTAATTCAATTTTATAAATTAGATTTTTATTATAGGCAAATCCATCAAACTTTAGACGTGCGCGACGTACAATAAAATTATGCTCTGGACTTTCATAAATATCACCATTGTGATCCCACGATGACATTGAACGCACTTGAAAACGTGGTGCAAATTTTACACTAAACGTACTGTCCTTTGCAACAAAATTGACCAGCCCTTTGCCGAAAGAAGTATCGCTAATTTCTTGAGCTTGAGTGTTAATTGATAAGAAGAAAATAGGAATTAATAATAGTATTTTTTTCATTTCATTTTGGATATAAGTTTTTGTCACTGCAAAAATCTAAATCCAATGTTAACTTAATGTTTCCTAAGCATTAAATTTAAATAAAAAGACTGCCTGGCCAAGGCAGTCATATTATTAATTCACTTTATTTTAGTCGACAAAAACTAATAAATAATAATGAATAAAAATTGTCTAAGACATTTCAAATTTAATAAGTAAGCATGACTGTATTGTAACATAATTGTTATGTAATTATAAAAAAATTAATTTTAATTATATAACTTCAATGTTAAGTTAATGTAAATTTTGTGTTGATTTATTGTTAAATATTACATATTATTGTATTGTAAAACATTAATATCATGAAAAAATATATAATTTCTTCTCTTTTAATCATAGGTGTAACTGCTAGTGCACAAGATTTTAAATCTCCATTATTTCAGGTTGATGAAGAACTTATAAACGCAACGTATTATCATGAAAACGGACAGGTATCACAAAAAGGAACCTTTAATAAAGATGGTGTCTTAGTTGGTTTTTGGACCAGTTATGATAACGAAGGGAATAAATTATCACAAGGATATTATGAAAATGGGATCATGTCGGGGAAATGGTTCTTTTGGTCAGAAGATACTTTAAAAGAAGTTGACTTTCAAGATTCCAAAATAACTAACGTTATTGAATGGGACGAAAAATCTGAAGTTACGGTTAATTACTAATAATATTTTATTACAAATAAAAAAGCTTCCATTGGAAGCTTTTTTTAACTAATTTTCAAAATAATTATTCCGACCAACCATCGGCCCAACTTGGAGCATTGGCTCCATTTCCAGCACCAGTTGCACCAGTATTTGCACCAGTATAATTATATCCGCCCCAATCCCAAGTAGATGGTGCATTGATGTAATTAAAATTTTCTATAACCAAATCGCCATTGGCAAGTCTTGCTTGTGCAGCAGTATCATCACTTTTTATTTTCATTCCAAGGCTGATACCGTCCACAATAATGTTAGTGTAGGTAAGATTTCCGCCACCTTCTTTAAAATAGATAGCACCTTCAGAATTTCCTAATCCGTCTACAACCATTGTAACATTAGAAATTGTGGCAGTAGTAACAGGCTCAAGGTTTCCATCATCGCCATTATTTGAACCTTCAATTCCTGCTTTAGTAATTCCTTTAATGTAAGCATTAGTAATAGACCCTGCAAAACCATCTGCAAAATCGATAGAGTCGTCCCCTGAATTTATAGACACTAAATTTTCTGCATCTACAGCGCCACCAAAGAACTCAATTCCATCGTCCCCACCATTTACTGATGATACATTTTTGAATATTGTACCTGAGCCAACACCAAACAATGTTACTCCATTAAATTCTTTTTCATTTGTAAATGTTGCACCAGTATATTCAACTCTTAGATAGGTAATGGTTCCAGAGCTATCTGTATTGTCTGTTCCTCCATATGTTAAATCTCCAACTTCTGAAGTAACATCAACTCCTGCGTTTGTTACACCATAACCTGCAATTGCTAATCCACCCCATGCACCAGCAGATTGTGTTTCTGCTGTCATAACAACTGGATTTGAAGCCGTGCCACTAATGTTAATTGTTGCGCCACGTTCTACGCCAATAAATGCAGATGTTGCTGTTGTTACAGCAGTAGCAGTAATAGTCGTTCCTGCAGGAATGTTCAATGTTGCGCCTTCTTTTACGATTAAAGCTCCTGTAAGTTTGTAATTTAATGATGGATTTAAAGAAATTGTTCCATCTAAAATTGTTCCTTTGAAGTCGTTAGGATCAATTTCAAATGAACTGTTTGGTGCTACTGAATTTTCATTTTCAATAGTACAATCTAGCATTAAAAGACTTGAAAGGATAAAGGTAAATAAAGATAATTTTTTCATGTTAGTTTAATATTTAATTTTTTTACAAATTTCCAACTTAAAAACACTTTATTAATTAAGATAGAATTAAGTGTTTGTTACTTTAATTAAAAATATTTTTTAGTTTTTTGGTTAGACTTAATCTTTAATTAAAATTTGTATCCAACCGATAAACTTAAGTTAACACCCATTTTGAATTCGCTTAGTGTCACTTGATCAATTCCAGGGGTGTTGTAAACTTCTTGAACTCGCGCTATCGATGGGTTCAATATATTTTTTGCAGACAATCCAAAAGTAAAGTGGTTCAATTTACTTTTAACAATTAGATCCAATGTACTGTAGCTTTTATCAATCACATTACCCTTATTGAGTGTTCCAATAGTATTCAATTGGTCTGAAAAATAACCATAGGTAATAGTTCCTTGAATCGATTTATTTTCTTCAAATTCTTTGATGTAAGTCACATCGGCATTCATCAGAAAATCTGAGGCTCCTGTAAGTTTACTAGAATCAAAAGTAAAGTTAGCACTATAATCGGTTTCATCTGTTACTTTTTGAGCATTTAAATCTTGATTTGTATTGATTATGGATATGTTTACACCACCAGTAAACTTATGTGCAAATTCATCGTCATTGGAGCTAAAACTGTATAAATTCTTTTTAAGCTCAAGTTCAAGACCAAATACTTCTGCTTGTTCACCAGTATTGATATATGAAATATCATTTGAAGTAGAATTAATAAAAATACTATTTATAGGATTTTCAATACGTTTTCCAAAAACAGTGGCTGAAATCAATTCACCTTCATTAGGGAAGTATTCCCATTTCAAATCTGCATTCCAGTTTGTAGATTCATAAACATAATTATTTCCTCTATAAACCTGAGTAACTTCTTCATATAACATATTTACTCGCTCCTTAAATTGAGGGAGTGTGTATGTTTTACTTACACCAAGCTTAACATTCATATTTTCCTTAACAACATACTTTGCAGAAGCAGATGGAAGTAGTTTTTCTCTTACAAAAGCAATTCTTTCTTCATTTGAAGATTGAAGCGTTAGATAATCGACCTCTACACCAATCATTTCTGCACGAAGCCCCAAAAGAACAGAAAATTTTGAGTTAAAATTCCACATACCATTTACAAACCCTGCATTGATATACTGTCCACCGCTATAAGTTTGTTCTTTTTGTTGATTGATAAAATAGAGTGAATTTAGGTTAGTGCTATTTAAAAAACCATCAAAATCACCATCAATGATGTTGTATAATCCTGCTTGGTTGTTCAGTCTGAATTCATACTGCTGAGATTCAAAATCAATAAATTTGTATCGTCCACTAAACCCAAAATCAAATTCTCCTTTTACCTCATCTTCTTCATCTCGAATGGTCCACTTGTCAAATACATTTACTGCAATTTCGTTTTCAGTTAGTTCTTGATAAAAACGGTGATTGTAAATAGGACTCCCCGAAATCAACACATAATCGCTAGCTCTTCCAGGTCTAAAATCGCGTCCTGCGGTATTTTGCATTCGGTCTGGGATATTACTTTTTAGTTGATTTAACCCAACAATCCAATTCACTGAATGGTTTTTAAAAAGATTATGAGTTCCACTCAATTGATTTACAAATAATTTAGTTTGTTCAAAAGTGTTTCTTTGAATAAATCCAAATCCATCGCCATTGTCTGTAACTTCATTATCAAATTCAATATCAAATCCATTATATGCATCATGATTTTGAGTAGAACTATTTAGAAATAAACTTGTAAATGCTAATTTGTGGTTAGAGTTTATTCGGTAATTGAAACTCCCCATTGCCGTAGTATTGGTGTTATATTGATAAGAGGTTTTGTAGAAATCTTGACGTGTATATCCATCGGCACCTACTTTTCCTCGGCTAAGCCCTTCTCTAAATAGTGTATTGTTGTCAAAACCAATCGTAAAAAAAGTATTTAAACGTCCTTCGTTGCCAATATCAAATGACTTACCTCCGTTAAGTTTTATACTTCCATTGATTTTATAATTACTATTTTCTTTGTTCCAGCTTGAACCCCAATTTGAAGTAGACGTTGCATTTTCTGGGGCAGTAGCATTATAAAATCCAAAAAATCCGGGGCCATCTTGTAAATAAAAAGGATCTTTTCCAATTGTATTAGAGTTGCCTCCTAGACTCAAACCTAGATTTAAATATGGTTGTCCTCTAAAATTTTTAGAATCTATATTAATATTAGCTCCACCAAAATCTGCATAGTTTTTGGCATTGAATGTTTTGCTNATNCCAATATTTTCAACAATATCTGTTGAAAATAGACCTAATTCAATATTCTTTTTTGCTGGGTTATTAGATGGNAAAGGCAATCCATTAAGAGTTGTAATGTTATAGCGNTCACCAAGTCCTCTAACAAATATGCTTCCTGAACTATTTTGTTTAGATATTCCAGCAGTTTTTGTTACTGCAGCAGCAATATCTCCAACNCCTTTTTTGCTAAGTTCCTGAGCTCCAATNGCAGTTTCCATAGCTACTGCTTTTTGTTGTTGTAGCAAGAGTCCACTTTCTGTTTCTCTTGTAGTGGTTGTTTTGATAACAACCTCATCCAAAGAAGCACTATTGGCTTGAAGAATTACATCAATAATATTTGTTTTTCCTGCTTCAACGTTTGTTTCTATTTCAACAGTTTTATAGCCCACATAGCTAAATTGAATGGTATATACTCCAGGGGTCATATTTTCCAGAAAATAATTTCCATCAAAATCAGAAGTTGTTCCCTTTGAACTTCCTTTAATCAAAACGTTTGCAAAAGCAAGAGGTTCGTTATTAAATTCTTTGTCACTTATAAGACCAGAAACTGTGCCTGAATCTTGAGCGGTCAAAATTAAAGAAGCAAAAGAGAATAGGATTACAAAATAGTATTTCATTATTTGTGATTTTTAATACATTTAATTTTTTGCAAAATTACATTTGAAAACCGCTTGGATGATATCCCAATCTTTATAAAACCTTTAACTCAATGTTACTAAAACCCACTAAAACATTCTTTTCGAAACATTTACTTAACATTGAAAATTACTATCTTGCACACATGAGTAATAGCATGAATTGGGAACAATTATTATCTTTAAAACGACAAGGGGATACCAACAAGCGCTTGCGTAACGAACAAGACGAAACACGATTGGGATTTGATGTCGATTACGACCGCATTATTTTTTCTACAGAATTTAGAAGCCTACAAGACAAGACTCAGGTTATACCTCTTTCATCTACCGACTTTGTACATACACGTCTGACGCATAGTCTAGAAGTGAGTGTTGTGGCACGGTCATTAGGAAGAAAAGCGGGCGTAAAAATTTTAGATAAACACCCAGCTTTACAAGAAATACATGGCTATAAACCTAATGATTTTGGGGCTATTGTTGCCGCAGCGGCATTAGCACACGATATTGGAAACCCTCCCTTTGGCCACTCTGGAGAAAAAGCCATTGGGCATTTTTTTAAACACGGTGCTGGACAACATTTTAAAACAGAACTAACCCCCAAACAATATCAAGATTTATGCGATTTTGAAGGCAATGCCAATGGGTTTAAAATTTTAACTCAAGATTTGGAAGGTCAACCTGGGGGTTTACGCCTGAGCTATGCGACTCTAGGCGCTTTTACAAAATATCCNAAAGCTTCGCTNCCCAAAAAGCCAACCCCACANATTGCTTCAAAAAAGTATGGGTTTTTTCAAAGTGAAGAAANNATATTTTTGGAAGTCGCAAAAGAACTAGGACTTTTAAAAATAAACCCTAATGACCATCAATTTGTAAGACACCCGCTAACGTATTTGGTTGAAGCCGCAGATGATATTTGCTATACAATTATTGATTTTGAAGATGGAATTAATTTAGGTCTTATTGAAGAGGAATTTGCGCTAGAATATTTAATTAACCTAGTTAGAGACAGCATTCAAACCAAAAAATATAACGCGCTTCCAACAACACAAGCAAGAGTAAGTTATTTAAGAGCTTTGGCTATTGGAACTCTAATAGATGACGCCGTAGCTGTTTTTATAAAAAATGAAACTGCAATTTTAAATGGAACTTTTGATGTTTCACTACTAGAAAAAAGTAAATACCAAGCTCAAATAAATGACATTATAAAATTGAGTATAGAGCGAATTTATAATTCACAAGAAGTTATCGACAAAGAAATATCTGGTTTTGAAATTATCAATGAATTGCTTTTACGTTTTACAACAGCGGTCAATAATTGTTATGAAAACAAAGCGAGCAGTTACGATAAATTATTAATTAAATCACTTCCTAAAGACATGGAACTTCAGCACCAGAAGTTGTATAACCGTTTGATGGGAGTGTGTTCTATGGTCGCCTCCTATTCCGATAGTAAAGCAGTGTTGATGTATAAAAAACTTAAGGGGTTGACGTTCTAAAGGGTTTTTAGAAAAACTCTTAGTGTATCATCATCAAGTCCTAGCTGTTTTTGCAGTTCCTTAGTGGTACCATGTTCTATAAATTCATCTGGAATGCCTTTAATATAAATTGTATTTTTAAAATTATGCTGCGCTGCAAACTCCAAAACAGCACTTCCAAATCCCCCACGAATTATCCCATTTTCTACGGTTACAATGGTAGAGTAATTTTTAAAAATATCTTTTAATAAGCGTTTATCAAGGGGTTTTATAAAACGCATATCAAAATGAGCGATTTCTAAGTTTTCAATAGCATTTTGAACATTATTTGCAATAGTACCTACAGAAAGAACTGCAATTTTTTGCCCCTCTTGAAGTTGTACTCCTGTTCCAATTGAAATAGACTTAAACTCCTGTTTCCAATCCAAAATCTTGCCACGCCCTCTTGGATAACGAATGGCGATAGGATGTTCCAATCCTTGCTGCGCCGTATACATAATATTTCTAAGTTCAATTTCATTTCTAGGGGCAACAATAATTAGATTAGGAATACAACGCAAATAGGCAATATCAAAAATACCATGGTGTGTAGCTCCATCTTGACCAACAAGTCCGGCACGGTCCAAACAAAATATGACAGGTAAATTTTGTAAAGCAACATCGTGAATCACTTGATCATAAGCACGTTGTAAAAACGTGGAATATATGGCACAAAAAGGAACTAAGCCTTGTGTAGACATACCAGCAGCCAGAGTGACAGCATGTTGTTCGGCGATTCCAACATCAAAAGCACGTTTTGGAAAAGCTTCCATCATAAATTTTAAAGAACTTCCGGTTGGCATAGCAGGGGTAATTCCTACAATATTTTTATTTTCTGTGGCGAGTTCTACAAGAGTTTTTCCAAATACGTCCTGAAACTTAGGCGGAAGATGCGTTTTATCAGACGGAATTAAATCTCCAGTTTTGGCATTAAATTTTCCAGGAGCGTGGTAGACCACTTGATTGTCTTCGGCTTGTTTTAGACCCTTCCCTTTGGTAGTAATCACATGTAAAAATTTTGGGCCTTCAACTTTTTTTAGACGCTCCAATTCTCGTACTAAAGCGTTGAGGTCATGCCCGTCAATAGGGCCAGAATATTCAAAGTTGAGTGCTTCAAAAATATTATCTTCCTTCTGTTGTCCTTTTTTGACATTGGTCAAATATTGTTTGAGTGCCCCTACACTTGGATCAATTCCAATGGCATTATCATTTAAAATCACCAACAAATTGGCATTGGTAACGCCTGCATGATTTAAACCTTCAAAAGCCATTCCGCCAGCAATAGAAGCATCTCCAATGATTGCAATATGGTGTTTTTGAAGTCCTTTGAGTTGACTCGCAATGGCCATTCCTAGTGCCGCAGAAATAGACGTTGAAGCATGGCCAGTTCCAAAGGTGTCAAAAGGACTTTCACTGCGTTTTGGAAATCCACTAAGTCCGCCATATTGCCTGTTGGTGTGAAATTCTGCCTTGCGTCCAGTCAAAATTTTATGACCATAGGCCTGATGGCCTACGTCCCAAATGAGTTGATCATCGGGTGTTTGAAAAACATAATGTAATGCAATAGTGAGTTCTACCACCCCCAAACTTGCGCCTAAATGGCCTTCTTTGGAGGCCACTATTTTTATAATGAAATTTCTTAATTCTTGTGCAAGCATTGGCAACTCTTCAACTCGAAGCGCCCTTAAGTCTTTTGGATGATTGATATGGTCAATTAATTTCTTTTGCACATTACAAAAATACAAGTTTGAAATTGTATTTTTGACATATGGAACTACAATTTGATGATGCCTATTTTATGAAAAAAGCCTTAATCGAAGCAGCACATGCTTTTGATCGAGGTGAAGTGCCTGTTGGTGCTGTTGTGGTGGTCGAAAACCAAATTATTGCTCGAGCGCATAATTTGACTGAACTCCTAAATGATGTGACTGCCCATGCTGAAATGCAAGCCATTACTGCTGCTTCTAACTATTTAGGTGGAAAATTTTTACACAATTGTACACTATACGTTACTTTGGAACCTTGCCAAATGTGTGCTGGTGCCCTCTATTGGAGTCAAATTTCTAGAGTCGTCTATGGTGCCAAAGACCAAGATCGAGGGTTTACAACAATGGGAACCACATTACACCCAAAAACAAAAGTCGCTGGGGGGCTATTAGCCGATGAGGCTTCAGAGTTATTAAAACGCTTTTTTATCCAAAAACGTAATTTGAATTAATTTAAAGTTTATTCAAAATCTCTCATTTTATCAAGATTTTCTTTGGTGAGCATATAATCCGAGGCCTTTTTATCTTTCCAATGGTAATAGGAAAATAAAGGGAAAACAATAAAAAACAAACCAACAACGCCAAAGCCAATGAGTTTTTTGGAAAGAGCTATGTCTTGGGCTTTTGTGATGGCATTTGTAGTATGCGAATCTGGGACACAAAATCCCAAAATGATACTTCCTATGGCACAAATGAAAAGAAACCAAATAAGGTATTTCATTGTATAGAATTATTATTTTGTTCTCAGCCCCAATTCATCCAACTGATTATTGTCAATAGGTGCAGGTGCATCAATCATTACATCTCTACCAGAATTGTTTTTTGGAAACGCAATAAAGTCACGAATGGTTTCTTGACCTCCCAAAATGGCTACCAACCGATCTAAACCAAAAGCAATACCACCATGAGGTGGCGCACCATATTCAAAGGCATTCATTAAAAACCCAAATTGGGCTTTGGCTTCTTCTTTGGTGAACCCTAAATGATCAAACATTAGTGCTTGTGTTTGTTTATCGTGTATTCGAATAGAACCTCCACCAATTTCGTTGCCATTAAGGACAAGATCGTAGGCATTGGCTTTAACGTCTCCTGGTTTGAAATCTAGTAATTCTATCTGACCGGGTTTAGGCGAAGTAAACGGATGGTGCATAGCATGATAACGTTCTGTATCTTCATCCCATTCTAATAAAGGAAAATCCACGACCCATAGGGGTGCAAACTCATCGGGTTTTCTTAACCCTAAACGTTCTGCCATTTCCATTCGTAATGCACTTAGTTGTGCGCGGACTTTATTGGTTTCTCCAGAGAGTACACAAATAAGGTCGCCAGCTTTTGCATTTGTTACTTTTGCCCAGTTAGCCAAATCGTTTTGGTCATAAAATTTATCGACAGAAGATTTATAAGTGCCATCTTCATTACAACGTACATAAACCATTCCAAGAGCGCCAATTTGTGGTCGTTTGACCCAATCGATGAGTTTGTCTATTTCTTTTCTAGAATAAGTATTACCTCCGGGAACAGCAATACCTACAACCAATTCTGCCGAGTTGAACACCTTAAAATCTTTGTGTTGCGCGGCTTTGTTAAGCTCGCCAAACTCCATCCCAAAACGAATATCCGGTTTGTCGTTTCCATAACGTTTCATGGCCTCATCAAAGGTCATTCTTGGAAATTCTGATATTTCAATGCCGTTTATTTCTTTTAATAAATGACGTGTTAAACCTTCAAAAGTACTTAAAACGTCTTCTTGCTCTACAAAGGCCATTTCGCAGTCAATTTGCGTAAATTCTGGTTGACGATCGGCACGTAAATCTTCATCTCTGAAGCATTTTACAATTTGAAAATATTTGTCCATTCCTCCAACCATCAATAGTTGTTTGAATGTTTGTGGCGATTGTGGTAGCGCATAAAATTGCCCTTCATTCATTCGGCTAGGCACTACAAAATCTCTTGCGCCTTCAGGAGTAGATTTTATTAAATAAGGGGTTTCAACTTCGATAAAATCTTTTGAAGACAAATAATTTCGAACTTCTTGAGTGACTTTGTGTCTAAAAATTAAGTTGTTTTTGACAGGGTTTCGGCGAATATCCAAATAGCGGTATCTCATACGAAGTTCTTCGCCACCGTCTGTATTGTCTTCAATGGTGAAAGGCGGTATTTCTGCTTGATTTAGAACCTCAAGAGATTCTACCAAAATTTCGACATCTCCAGTTTCAATATTTGGGTTTTTTGAAGCGCGCTCAATAACCGTTCCTGTAACTTGAATCACATATTCGCGACCTAAATTTCTAGCCAATTCCATCAATTTTTCGTCGGTACGATCGGTATCAAAAACGAGTTGAGTGATGCCATAGCGGTCACGTAAATCTACCCATGCCACAAATCCTTTGTCTCTAGATTTTTGAACCCAACCAGAGAGGGTTACTTTTTTATTGATGTGTGATGCTCTTAGCTCACCGCAATGATGCGTTCTGTACATTTGACTTATTTAGTTGGACAAATTTAACATTATTATATTAAAAGATTAGGCATCTAAGAGGCAACATTAATTTTTTTGGTTTTTATTTTATTGATTAAATAATATAAAATAGGCATAACAACCAAAGTAAGGAAGGTTGCAAAAGTAAGGCCATATATGATGGCCCAGCCCATTGGCCCCCAAAAAGCCACATTTTCTCCTCCTATATAAAAATTAGGATTCAGTTCTGTTACTAGAGTTTTGAAATTTATATTAATTCCAAGTGCTAATGGTAAAAGCCCCAAAATTGTAGTCATTGCTGTAAGAAGTACTGGTCTCAGACGCGTTTTTCCACCTTCAACCACACATTCTAAAAGCTGTGAAGAGGTGAGTTTTTCAGATGAATTGAGGTTCATTTCTTTTCGTTTTCTAGCAATAATCAAATTGATATAATCAATAAGAACTATGGCATTATTTACCACAATTCCAGCCAATGAAATGATTCCAATCATTGTCATCAAAATCACAAAATCCATTCTAAAAATAAGTAAGCCAAATAGAACACCAATTAGACTTAAAAACACCGATATAGAAATAATAATTGGTGTTGTTGCAGAGTTGAATTGTGCCACCAAAATGAGAAATATAATAGAAACCGCAATAAGAAGGGCCTTACTTAGAAAAGCCATTTCTTTGGCTTGTTTTTCTTGTTCGCCAGTAAAGTTGATATTGACCCCTTTAGGGACTTCAAAATTCGTTATCAATTCACGAATATTGTCATTGACTTGTGTGGGGTTATAGTCGTTAAGGACATTGGAGTAAAGCGTTACCACCCGATCCAAATCAATGCGTTTTACGGCACTAAAACTTGATTGGTTTTCGGTAGTGGCAATGGCTGAAATTGGGACTTGTTTTATTTGTCCACTGCCTTGATCTCTAAATGTTATTTTTTGATTTAACAATGCTGTTCTGTTATATCTGAATTTTTCATTCAAACGGATGTTAATGGGGTAGTCATCCGTTAAGTCTTTATATGTAGATACTTCTTTTCCGTAAAGCGCTGTTCTTAGATTGGCGCCAATTTGACCTGTTGAAACACCGAGTCGTCTTGCTTTTTGACGGTCAACATTGACTAATAGTTCGGGTTTGCCTTGATCAATGTCGAGCTTAAGCTCTTCAATACCTGGAATATTGGCCGCATTTATAAATGCTTTTAAGTTGTTGGCCGTTTCTAAAATTAATTCATAATCATCTCCTTTAATTTCTAAGTTAATAGGAGAGCCTGTTGGAGGGCCATCGGCAGGTTTATCCACAACGATACTTACACCAGGATAATTATTAATGACATTTCGAATGTCAATCAAAACTTGCTCTGAACTAACGCCTTGGCGGTCTTGAAATTTTACAAAATCAACAGTAATTCTTGCTTTATTTGGGGTATTTCCACCGGATTGACCTTTACTAGGATCGGAAGTGCCTTCGCCGACTTGACCAATAACTGAAGTTACTAGAAAATTCTCTCCATCTTTTTCATATTTTTTAAGATGATTTTCAATATCTGCTTCAATTCTTTTAGAAAGCAAATTGGTGTCTTCGATATCTGTACCAATAGGATATTCTATAAATACAAATACTTGTTTGGCTTCCGTATTTGGGAAAAACAGAACTTTGGGCGGAAAAGTACTCATAAGCCCAATGGCTACAAAAAGCAGCGCAAATGTGCCAACAATAATAGCATATGGTTTTTTGCCTTTTAAGTTTTTTATGAGGAATTTTTCATAAATATTTTCCAATTTATTTACGAATGTTATCTTCTCTTTTTTTGGTGTAATTTTCATATAAAGTGAAATCAACATAGGGTTGATAACCAATGCCACAAACAACGAAGAACTGAGTACAATAATAAGAGTTATGGGCAACCATTGCATAAATTTTCCAATAATACCGTCCCACAAAATAAGTGGAAAAAATGCGGCTAGGGTTGTAGCCGTTGAAGCAATAATAGGCAATGCAACTTCGCCAACACCAAGTTTTGCAGCTTTCATTCTCGGCATGCCTTCGTCCATTAAACGATAGACGTTTTCTACAACCACAATACCATTATCTACCAACATTCCCAGTGCAATGACTAACGAGAACAATACCATAGTGTTGAGGGTAACCCCCAAGGAACTTAATATGATAAAGGATAGAAACATAGATAAAGGAATTGCTATTCCTACAAATAATGCATTTCTAAACCCTAAGAAAAAGTAAAGCACTGCAACAACCAAAATAACTCCAAGAACGATACTGTTTTCTAAGTCGGCTACCATGGTTCTGGTATCGTTGGACTGATCGTTTGTTTTTGAAATTACCAGATTGTCTGGGAACACACTTGCTTTAGATTCTTCAATAATTAAGTCGATTTTAGTCGATGCTTCTAGTAGATTTTGTCCACTCCTTTTTTTGACATCTAACATCACAACAGGCTGTGAATATTCTCTGGCGTAACTTTGTTTTTCTTGCTCTTTAAATTGGACTTCTGCAATGTCACGCAGGTAAACAATGTTGCCTTTTTCGTTTTTGACAATAATATTTTTCACCCTAAGAGGATCTTTAAATTCTCCAACAACACGAATAGTTCGTCGTGTTCCATTTTCGAGAATATCGCCACCAGAAACGCTTCGGTTTTCAAAAGCAATTGCATTTTCTATATCATTAAAACTAATTTTTGAAGCTTCCATTTTATATAAATCAACGGCAACTTCCAGTTCTTTTTCTCGAATACCACGAATATCTACACTAGAAATTTCAGCTAATTTTTCAATTTCATCTTCCAAATACTCACCGTATTCTTTAAGTTGATCCATTGAAAAATCTCCTGAAAGATTGATGTTCATAATTGGCATTTGCTCACTAAAATTCATTTCGGTGATGCTAGGTTCGGTAGGTAAATCTTTTGGAAAATCCTTGTCTGCCATTGCAATATCGACCTTATCTTTCACCTTTTGCAGGGCGTCAGAAGGGGTAATATCAAAATTAAATTCAACATTAATACTCGAGTATCCTTGTATAGAGTTTGAGGTAATTTTATCAACGCCAGTAATGGAATTTATTTCTTTTTCTAGTCGTTTTGTAATCAGTTTTTCGACATCTAATGCAGAATTTCCCGGGTATGGAGTCCCAACATAAATTTGCGGTACTATAATTTCTGGAAAATTCTCTCGAGGCATGCTGGTATAAGAAAGCAACCCACCAAGAACAACAATTAATGTAATTACTGCGACTGTGGATTTATTCGAAATCGCCCAAGAAGAGAGCTTAAATTCTTTGTTTGTTTTTGCGCTCATATCTAATTAATCAACAAGAGTTACTATTTCATCTGCTTTTATAAGTCGTGATCCTTTGTCTACCACAAGCGTATTTTTTGCTAAGCCCTCCGAGATAAACGATTGATTGTTGTAGGACATTTGTACATTCACATATGTTTTTTGGGTTGTATAAACTTCCCCCTCTTTTTTTAATGTAAACACAAATGTTTTACCTAATCTATCCTTTTGTAAAATGGTTGTTGGCAGCACAATACCATTGGCCTGAAAATCTTTTATTTTGACATCTGCAAGTAAATTTGCCTTAATGTCGTTATTGGCATTATTGAGATCTATACGTACTTTGAAACTTCGATTGTTTGGATTGATAAAATTACCAACTTGAGTAACTTTGGAAGTTATTGTTTTGCCTAAGGATGGAAAATTAAGTTCTACCTCAGTGCCTTTTTTTATAGATTTCAAATAGGTTTCTGTGACTTCACTTTCAACATGTATTTTATTTAAATTCACCAGTCGAAGTACAGGCATTTGAGGCACTGCAAGACCTCCAATTTTGCCAAAAATTTCATCGATTGTGCCTGAAAAAGGAGCAACAATTTTTAGTTTTTTTGCTTGTGCGTTTATGCTTTTCAAGCTGTTTTCTAGACCTTCTTTTTTGGCTTTTGCTTGAAGAAATTGCATTTCACTACCAATATTTTGATTCCATAATCGTTGTTGACGCTCAAAAGTTGTTGTTGCTAAATCCAATTGAGTTTGTAGCTCAACAATTGAACTTTCAATAATGGAATTATCGATTTGCGCCAAAACAGTACCTTTAGCTACTTTTTGACCTTCTCTTACATATATTTTTATAATATTACCACCACTCTCTGGGTAGAGCTCAACACTTTGATCGGCCTCAACATTTCCTTGAACTTCAATAAAATGATTGAAAATTTTTGTCTTGGTTTCAAATGCTGTAACAGGTGTAAAGCGCTTTAGTGTATCCAATTTTGAAATTTCTCCGTCAACGGATTTGAGTACGAGACTCAAACTGTCAATTTGTGAAATTAAATCACTTTTTTTTGCTTTCAATTTTGTAAGCGAAGCAGGTTCTTTGTTTGTATTTCCACAAGCAACAAAAATTGCAAAAAAGGAAAATAATACTATGTTTTTCATGACTATTTGAGTATTGGTTTTAATCATTTCTTTTGTTTTAATTTACGACTGGGTTTACAAGTGCATCAAGGACAACATACTTACTAATAAGATTAAACATCCCTTGAATATATTGTTGTTGAGCAGAATATAGTTGTGTTTGAGCTTGACTTAACTCAAAACTAGAAGCTATTCCTTCTGAGAATTTTATTTGATTTTTTTGTTCAATTCTTTCAGCAAGTTCTAACGCCTGTTTTTTGGTGTTTAAATCTTGCGAAGCAAAATTTAAATCACTTTTTGCACGTTGTATTTCAAGCTCTATTTTTTGTTTAACATCGTTTAAATTTCTTTTCGACTTTTCTAAATTGATTTTTGCCTTTTGTGTTAATGACGCCCTCCCAAAAGAACTAAACAAAGGGATGGACATATTAACCCCAAACTGCGAAGCACCAAACCATTTCTGAGAACGGTTCAAAAAATCAAATTCGTTGCTATTGCCAGCATAAGACCCATTAACAAAAGCATTTATTGTTGGAAGTGCTTTGCTTTTTTCGAGTTTAAGTAATAATTCTTTAGAACGAAAATCATTTTTAGCAATTTTAAAATCAATCATATCCTCAGCACTACTATCTACATTTTCTAAGCTTTTTAGTTGAGTTTCCAAAACTAATTGTTCAAGAGAATCTGTAAGTTGAACTCTAGTATTAATATCAAGTCCAACGGTCAAATTAAACATTTGATAAGCAATTTTTTTTAGATTAAGATTATAATTTCTACTGCTTTCAAGTCCAGATAAAGTGAGCTGAAGTTGCTCTACACTTTCCTGTTCAATCATTCCATTTTTGTACACCTCTTGTAGTTCAGAAATATTTTCCTCTACCACCTTTATATTTGAATTGATGATTTTAAGATTTTCTTCTGTCATCAGGATATTTCCATAAGCATTCACAACAGCTTTCCTAAGCTCAGACAAGGTTTTTTCTTTGGCATTTTTAGAAATTTCCAAATACACTTTTGCGGCTTGTAATCCTACAAGATAAGTACCGTCAAATATTTTTTGATTTAGTGTTACAGAACCATTCATTGTTTGTGTAGTACCAAAAGCAACTTCTGTAAATTGACCTGGTGTTCCACCAAAAAATTCAGCAGGAATTAAAGACACTTGCTGTTTAATCCAATTGTTGTAGGCCACGTTGGCACTAATTTGAGGAAGTCCTGTTGAGGTTGTTTGCCATTTTTGAAGTTGTGCCAAACGCACATCACTTTCACTATTTTTAGCAGCTATATTATTTTGAAAAGCATATTCAATGGCATTTTCAAGTGATAGTACAACAGGCTCGTTCTGCGCAATTATTCCAAATGGCATCAGAAAAAGGGCGATTATTCTAAACATATTAGGATTTATTTTTTTTAACATAATTATTAAGTAGTTTGAGTCCGTTTTCGGTCACAATAGCACGCAAGTGATATTCCAAATAACTTTCCATAAGGTAGTTTTTATCGAACATTGATTCAGAAAACACACTGGTATCTCGAATTCCTGTCATCCCAACAAAATAAACTCTTGATATAAATGCAGTGTCAATTTCTGGTCTAAAAAGTTGTAGCTCCACGCCTTTTTTTAGGCTATTTTCAACAGAAGAGTGCATTTTTTGAAATTTTTTGACCTGCAATTGATCAAAAATCTTTGGATAATATTTTTTTAGTTGATATTGAGCAGAAACACGTTCCTTTTTTAAAAAATTAATTAAAAATAACTTCGTGTCATACAATTCTTCAATGGGATTGATGGCATTTTTTTTGATTTGTTCAATGCCTCTGTATATATACTCAAGTACAGAAAATGTTACTGCACTTACAAGCTCGGTTTTGTTTGAAAAATGAGCATATATGGTCTTCTTCGAAATACCAAGTCCTGTGGCAATATCATCCATAGTCACATTCTTGAAACCAAGGGTCAAAAACAGTTCTTCAGATTTCTTTATAATTTTTTCTTTCATAATATAGGGAGGCCAAAGATACAACGGAAACTTAAAAAACAGTAAAAGTTTCCAAAGTTTTATAAAATTTTAACATTTGTACACCCTGAGGTCTGATTTATATTGGAATTCTCTTATTTTTGTTAAGATGAAAGCTATAGAACACTATCAAAAACAGTTTGTTACTCATTTGGAACACTACAACAGGCCAAGAACTCCAAAAAATTTATATGCCCCCATACAGTACATTCTAAATTTGGGAGGAAAGCGATTGAGGCCAACCCTTACTCTAATGTCTACTGATTGTTTTAATGGTGATGTCTCCGCTTCCTTGGATGCTGCCTTGGCCATAGAAGTCTTTCACAATTTTTCATTGATTCACGATGATATCATGGACAAAGCCCCATTACGCAGAGGCCAACAAACGGTGCATGAAAAATGGGACTTAAATACTGGAATTTTATCTGGAGATGCCATGCTAATTTTGGCCTATCAATTATTTGAATCCTACAGCGCTAGCCAGTTTCAGCAACTCACTACATTGTTTAGTAAAACAGCTTTGGAAGTTTGTGAAGGACAGCAATATGATGTTGATTTTGAAACACGTTTTGATGTTACTATTCCAGAATACATAAAAATGATTGAATATAAAACCGCAGTTTTGGTAGGCGCTGCCATGCAAATGGGCGCTATTGTGGCAGGAGCATCTGTAGAAGATCAAAAAAATGTGTACGATTTTGGACGGTATTTAGGCATAGCATTTCAGTTGCAAGACGACTATTTGGATGCTTTTGGCGACCCAAAATTGTTTGGAAAACAAGTTGGTGGTGATATTTTGGAGAATAAGAAAACCTATTTATTTCTAAAGGCTATGGAGCTTGGAACAGACTCTTGCAAATCCTCTCTAAAAAATTTATTTAGCAAGACATGCCTCTCCACTAATGAAAAAGTATCACAAGTTTTGGAAATTTTTGAGGAAAGTGGTGCAGCCATTGCCACCAAAACAGCCATTGAAGACTACACAAAACAAGCGTTTAATGTCTTGGACGAACTTCAAATTGAATCTACAAAAAAACAGCTGCTTATGAATTTTGGAATGCAATTGATGGATAGAGCCTCATAAATCACAAAAAACACTAATATTTATCTAATATAAAACCATAAAAAGAGTTTTAGGTTTTACTAAAAGTTGTATTTTTGAATTAAATTTTTATGGTTTAATTTTTTAAATCGATTCGAATAAATTGATGGACAAATATTCTTTTTTAAATGCAGCACACACCGCTTATTTTGCCGATTTGTACGAACAATATCAGCAGGATCCAGACAACGTAGAGCCTAGTTGGAGAGCATTTTTTCAGGGATACGATTTTGGAAGCGACAATTATGGCCTCAGTGGGGAAGTTGTAGAGGGTGTTAGCACTCAAGTTCCCGAGCACGTACAAAAAGAATTTCAAGTGGTAAAACTTATAGATGCCTACAGAACAAGAGGGCATCTATTTACAAAAACAAACCCTGTTAGAGATAGAAGAAAATATGCACCTACATTAGAAATTGAAAATTTTGGACTTCAACAAAGTGACTTAAACACCGTTTTTAATGCTGGTGAAATCTTAGGAATTGGTCCACAAACACTTCAACAAATTCGTAAGCATTTAGAAGCAATTTATTGTGATGCTATTGGAATAGAATACATGTATATTCGTCAACCCGAAGAAATTCAATGGATACAAAACAAGCTAAATAATAATGATAATCATGGGCAATTTTCTGCTGATGAAAAAAAACATATTCTAAAAAAATTAAATGAAGCCGTTTCTTTTGAAAACTTTTTGCATACCAAATATGTGGGCCAAAAGCGATTTTCTCTAGAGGGCAACGAATCCCTAATACCTGCTCTTGATACGCTTATAGAAAAAGCCGCAGAAGTTGGAGTCAAAGAGTTTGTTATGGGAATGGCTCACAGAGGCCGATTGAATACGTTGACCAACATTTTTGGAAAATCTGCAAAAGATATTTTTAGTGAGTTTGACGGTAAAGACTACGAAGAGGAGGTCTTTGATGGCGATGTTAAATATCACCTAGGCTGGACTAGCGATCGTTTAACTGATAATGGGAACAAAATTAACCTAAGTATTGCACCAAACCCTTCACATTTGGAGACTGTTGGGGCAGTTGTTGAGGGGATTACACGAGCAAAACAAGACCAATATTACGGCGATAATTTTAGTAAAGTTTTACCTATTGTTGTACATGGTGATGCGGCCATAGCAGGGCAAGGACTTATTTATGAAGTGGTGCAAATGGCTAAACTCGACGGCTATAAAACCAATGGAACCATTCATATTGTTGTTAATAATCAAATTGGATTTACAACTAATTATCTAGATGCTCGTTCAAGTACTTATTGTACAGATGTTGGAAAAGTTACACTTTCTCCTGTGTTGCATGTCAATTCCGATGATGTAGAAGCCGTAGTACATGCTGTGCGTTTTGCACTCGATTTCAGAATGGAATTCAAACGCGATGTGTTTATTGATTTATTGGGCTACAGAAAGTATGGCCATAATGAAGGTGATGAACCACGTTTTACTCAACCTAAGTTGTATAAAGCCATTGCAAAGCACAAAAATCCATGCGATATTTATGCTGAAAAATTGATTGCAGAAGGAATTATTGGCCGTGACTATATCAAGCAATCTGAACAAAATTTTAAGGCGAGCCTAGAATCTGAATTAGAAGATTCAAGAAAAGAAGACAAAACAGTCATTACCCCATTTATGCAAGAGGCATGGTCTAATTTTTCTAGAGCACGAGCAGATCACATGTTAGAAGTT
>JGI26083J51738_10000094_pt1 | contig 39670 bp, 35 predicted proteins | sample SaaInl85LU_5_DNA_FD_51738 | JGI IMG/M metagenome (IMG submission 51738)
TTATCGGACACAACGCGGTTGCGAAAGAGCGCAACCCTCCAGGACCGATTAACAAATTGCGAAGAAGGTGGATAACTGGAGGGCGGTGCTCCGTCACCGCCGCTAACTCCCGAACCGTCCATGCTTGCGCACGACTTCAAACAGTAACATTGAAACGATGATGAGTAACATGCCCACAATCGCAACGTAGGTTGGGCTTGATTGACTGAGAATCCAATAGCCAATAAAAGGTGCGAATGTCCCTCGAAATCCAGTCATGGCCATGTGGATACTCATATAGGAAGAAGCTTTTTCATTGGGTGCGATCTTTGTCACCCAGAGACTCCATACGATTTTACCGCCGCCCACAGCAACTCCCTGCAGTGCCATCGCGATGGTGAGGACGACTAAGTTTGTCGTAAAAAAGAAACAACCAATACTCAGCACAAAGACAGAGCTGAGTAAATTACGCGTTGTGATCAGGTGCATGTGATCGAAAATACGTCCCCAGATTTTTGTGCTCAGGATACGTGCGATCGCTGGCACGATCAGCACCAGAAATGCAATCGTAGTGTTAGTCGCATTTACCCCATAGTCAGGATTGGCTAGGTATTCGACGCGAATGGGGAGAGCAATGAGGTTGCCGAACCCAAGCAACATCCAACTGCCGAGTAGGTAGCCAAAGAGTTTATCTTTCCAGATTAGACTAAAGCTCTGCCAAGGATTGCCGACATGTTCCGTATTGAGTGCATGACTCGGCATACGCGAGACCGCCCATGCGGCGCCCACGGCAGCCAGTGTGATCAAGGTGAAGAGTATACGATAGTATTCGATCGAGGCGTCGAGTAGCTTACCGCCAAAGTAAGCGAAGAGTATTGCGCTAAGTGCAGTGAGAATAAACGGCACCGTCATGCGCCCACCGCGTTCCCTCGAGGTGTAGTTATCCGCGTAGATCTGCAACATCAAGGGCCCTTGCTGTGCGGTCGCTATTTGGCTGAGCATGATCAGCAAAGTGAAAATTATCAGGCTCTGTGCGAGCGTTGCCCCAACCATGAGCACTGCAGAAGCGCCAAACATGCACGCACAGGCCATGCTGGAACGGTGCTGCAGTTTTGCCACGAGGTAGAGTGTCAACGGGGTGAGCAAGAACCCCATCGACCACGCACCTGCGATAAACGATTTATATTTATCTGGTGCCTCAAAGTAACGAATCGCGATCACCAATGCAAAGGTGCTCCAACCTGCTTCGAGAATCCCGTAAAAGGGCGCACGTAACTTATCGTAGTGATAGGTTTGCTCAGCGTTGTTGGATGTGTCCATTGGGTCTTAGGTTAGGTCTTAATCTTATTCATACTCTTAATCTCAATCTCGGTGCGAGATGCAATATTATGTGGAGATTATGAGTAAGATTACGAAGAAGGCGGATAACTGGAGGGCGGTGCTCCGTCACCGCCGCAGATGCTTTGAGGCGTATCGGACACAACGCGGTTGCGACAGAGCGCAACCCTCCAGGACCGGTTAACAAATTACGAAGAAGGCGGATAACTGGAGGGCGGTGCTCCGTCACCGCCGCAGATGCTTTGAGGCGTATCGGACACAACGCGGTTGCGACAGAGCGCAACCCTCCAGGACCGGTTAACAAATTACGATGAAGACGGATAACTGGAGGGCGGTGCTCCGTCACCGCCGCAGATACTTCGAGGCATATCGGACACAACGCGGTTGCGACAGAGCGCAACCCTCCAGGACCGTATTAACAAGGTATCCATGGCACGGAGGAACTAGCCTTCTCTAAAGCTACGACCTGACATGCCCGTGCCGTAATCTAACCACACGAGAAGATTAAGATTAAGAGTCAGATTGCGATTAAGGCTTATAAAATGCTACCGGCTCCAGTCTAACATNCGTTTGAGCGGCACGAATGCCTGCTTGCGCACGGATTCTTCCATCTCAATCACAGGTGTCATGTCGCGGAGACAGTCGCGGAGCTTTTCGATGGTGTTCATCTTCATGAAGCGGCACTCGTTGCAGGCGCACGTATCCGTCGGACCAGCGATGAAAGTCTTGCTTGGCACTTCGCGTTGTAGGCGGTGAATCATGCCTGGCTCAGTCACCACGATGAATTGCTCGGCGTCGCTATCGCGGCAGAAATCAATCATCTTTTCGGTGCTGCACACTTCGTCGGCGTTGTCGCGCACCGTTTCCACGCATTCCGGGTGGGCGACGACGAGCGCATCCGGGAACTTGAGCTTAATCTTCTCGATCGCTTGTTGCGTGAACAGCACATGCGCATAGCACGAGCCTGGCCATAGCTGCATTTCACGGCCAGTCTGCTTGGAGACCCATTGGCCGAGGTTTTGGTCGGGCACGAACAGGATATCACGGTCCGCCGGCACGTTTTCGATGATCTTCTTGGCGTTGCCGCTGGTGCAGATCACATCGCAGAGTGCTTTCACTGCAGCGGAGCAGTTGATGTAAGCCACCACATAAACATTTGGATTNGCTTCCTTGTAAGCGGCCAACTTCTCAGCTGGGCAAGAGTCTGCCAGCGAGCAACCTGCTTCCATGTCAGGAAGGAGCACCGTTTTGGAAGGATTCACGATTTTGGCAGTTTCCGCCATGAAGTGCACTCCGCAGAATACGATGCAGTCTTGGTCGGCTTCCGCTGCGTGGTAGGCAAGGCCGAGGGAGTCGCCCACATAGTCCGCAACGCGCTGGATTTCGTCGACTTGGTAGTTATGTGCCAGAATTACGGCATTGCGCTCCTTCTTGAGCTTCAGCACTTCCTCCTGAATCGNAGAAAGCGGTGCCTCCTCATTGCGAGGGTTAAATACCATAGGTTCGTAGTTGAGTGTTGCAGTAGCCATATTGAAAAAATGAAGTCGCAGACAATCAGTGGCGGAGGGAATGAAGTCAAGTCTGTGGCTAGAGTGCATGGCTCCCTTCATGTCGCAAGTCGGATGGATTGAGATATCGCTCAGAAGTGATTGGAACCACCTATGGATACGAATGCTGAATACTTGTCGCACGTGTTTCTCGACGGGAGCGCGTGGGTTGGTTCGTCGAACGTGTTTTAACCTTAGAGATCGCCGAGGACGTTGAGATTGGATACTTTGTTGGAAGGTTCTCCTTATTGGTTTAAGCCCTCTGTGTTCTCTAGCGCAAGCGGGCGGTTAATCTACTCGTATGTGCGGTCTTTGGCGTATGTATTGAATCACGAAGGCACGGACTTTGAGGAATAATCGCATTTAATGACGATGTGGTAACCTATAATCTATAATGTGAAATAGCAGATACGGGATAACGGTTAAAACTGCACTACCTCAACTCCCGCTCAATCTCGTCAGCTAGCTTCTCCAGTCGCTTCTCAGAAACCTTTTGTGCGGTGCCGAGTTCTTGGGCGAAGACGGAGACTTTGAATTCTTCTAAGAGGATGGTGTAGGGTTTGATTCGGGATTTTTGCTGAGCGATGCTGGATGTTGAATGTTTCTTTGCGCGTTGTTCTAATTGCTGAAGCTTTGCTTCGAAAGGGACGATGCGTTTTGATTTTTCAATATCGCGTTGGATGCTTTCTTTGGCGCGTTCGGCGCGGATGCGCATGGCTTTTAAGAAGCGGTTGAGGTGGGGGAGTTCATCGAAGTCGAAGTCGTTTAGGAGATTCTTTCCGGCGAGGCTTTCCATGTGGGCGCGCATGCCGGGGTAGCTGATGGCTTTGTTGGTCTTCTTTTGTTCGACAATGAGGGCGACGTCTTGTCGGGCTTCGAGGAGTTCCTTGAGGCGTTGGCTGAGTTGGTGGACGATTCCCTTGCGTTCGTCATCGGCGCGTTGGCAGACTTTTTCAAAGTGGGTTTGTTTGAGGGGAAGCTTGTTGTCACTGCGGAATAGGTGGCGTTTCAGATGTAACCAAGCGTCTTCTTTGATGGTATCCAAGTTTCCAAGAGGCAGGAGTAGGGCGCCGAGCTGTTTGAGTTCCTTGAGGTCGCGGCGCACCCAGGCGAGGTCGCGGCCTAGGATCTGTTCGCCGAGTGCGGGCCAGCCTTGTTCGGTGGCGGTTTGTGCGGTGTTGAGGTCGGAGAGTAGGCGCAGGTGCACGCCTGACTTATCGGCGACAAGCGCGGGGTAGGCTTTGAGTGGGAGTCCGGCATCACCAGTGAGATCGATGGATTCAGGATGGTCGCCGAAAGACCACTCGCTGAGCTTCTCTTTTTCGTAGCGCTCGGTCGCGGCCTGCCACGCAGGCACGGCATCGAGTCCGTCGCCTTTGGCGACTTCTTTGGTGGTTTGATTAAGTTGTTTGCGTAGGGTGTCGAGTTCGCGTCCATCGGCGAGAATGTCGCCTTTTGTAGTTTCTACTTGGATACGTGGCTTGAGGTATTCGGGGATCTCGGTTTTTGCCCAATCGTCTTTATAGGTTTGTATGCCGAAATCTTTGCGCAGCACTTCGGCGAGTTGATCGCGCAGTGAAACAGCGGAGGGCTGTAGTTGCTTTTTAAGTTCTGCAGCACGTTCCTTGAGCGGGTGTAGCTTGATGCGGATGGGTTTGGGTAAGCCACGTAGGATACTTTCGATCTTTTCCTCAATATGTCCAGGCACTGCCCAGTCGAGGGTGCCTTGTTGAATGGCACCGACTTGTGAGATCGGCACGCGTAGGGTGACACCATCGGCGTCGTTGCCGGGCTCGTTGCGATAGAGCAGGTCGAGTGTCGTGCCGCCAATTTGTAGTTCGCGTGGATAGTCTTCGATGCTCGACTCTGCTTCTGCAGTTGGAATGAGATCTTGGAGGCTGGCTTTGAGGAATTCGAGGTGACCACCGTGTTTTGCTTTAGCGAAGCGGCGCAGCTCGGCAAAGGAACCAACGCGTTGCATGCGTGCACGATAGAAATCGAACAGTGTATCTTCTACTACCAGCCCGGAGCCGAGACGGAGGCGAGCAATTTCGGATTCGGCTTTTTCGCGAACCTCGGCGTTGTGCGTGAGAAACTTTGGGCGTTCTTTGATACCTTCTTCCACGAGTCCATTGCGGACAAAGATGTCGGTTGCTTCCTCGGGATCGATGGGCGTGTAGCTGACATTGGCGCGGTTGATTTCTAGCCCGAAGAGAATTTTGCGTTGNTTGCACAGCACGGCGGCCGACTTCGTGCTCCAGAACGGCTCGGAGTGGCGGACATTAATGAGATCGGCTGCGAGTTCTTCGATCCACTCGACTTCGATTTTTGCCGCGGTGCGGGCAAAGAGTCGGCTGGTTTCCATCCATTCACCACAAACCAGCCATGCAGGTGCGCTAGTCTTGGCCGCTTTCGGTTTGGCCTTTTTCGCGTAAGAGGCCTTACGTTGTTTCTTCGCGGTCTCGTGATCGAATAGCCCGGAGCCCGGGAAGAGCAACGCTTTGCGGTTGCGAGGGCCGCGGTAGGTGTGCGCTTCTTCTTTAATCGCGATGTTGCTGAGGAGCCCGCTCAATATGCTGCGATGTATCGCCGTATAATGAGCGTCAGTGAACTTTATAGGGGAGACGTCCAACGATGTATTTTGGGGAACGTCCAACATCGAACGTCGAACGTCCAATTTTGAATTATTTTTCTCTTTATTCACCTTTGGACGTTCGACGTTGGACGTTCGACGTTCCCCTCGTTCCTTAAACTGTTGTTTAAGTATCCGTTCCAGTTGGTGATGGATGTCGCGCCATTCGCGCATACGTTGGTAGGAGACGAAATGCTTTTTGCAGAATTTACGCAGCTGCCCTTGTGAGAGGCGGTCCATCTCGTCGTGATAGGCATCCCATATATTGAGTAGGGTGAGGAAGTCGGATTCTTTATGGACGAAGCACTTTTGCATTTCGTCGGCTTCCTTGGCGAGCTCGGCGGGGCGCTCGCGGGGATCTTGAATGGATAGCCGGATGCGATGACGAGCACGTCTTCGAGCACACCTTCATCTTTTGCCTGGAGCAGCATGCGTGCGACAGTCGGGTCGACGGGGAGGTGCGCGAGCTTGCGGCCGAGTTTGGTAAGGCGGTAGGCGTCTTCGTTTTGTGCGTGCTGATCGCCATAGACCGCGCCGAGTTCGTCGAGGAGTCGATAGCCGCCTTTGATCGCCGTATCGGACGGTGGATCGATGAAAGGAAAGGTGCGGATGTCGCCGAGTTTGAAGGCGAGCATGCGCAGAATGACCGCGGCTAAATTCGAGCGATGAATCTCGGGTGTGGTGAAGCGTGGGCGCCCTAAGAAATCTTGCTCGGAGTAGAGACGGTAACAGACGCCATTACTAACACGTCCACAGCGACCTTTTCGTTGATCGGCGCTGGATTGTGCGACGGGTTCGATGGGGAGGCGTTGGGTGCGTGAAGTGGCACTGTAACGACTGATACGCGCGAGCCCTGCATCCACGACGTAGCGTATGCCGGGGACGGTGAGCGATGTTTCGGCGATATTGGTCGATAGGATGATACGTCGACGTCTTCCACTTGGGTGAAAGATGCGCTGCTGGTCGGCGTTGGCCAGACGACCGTAGAGTGGCAGGATATCGCAGCTACGCGCGCGGGTGTCTCCGAGTTTGCGGTTTAGCTCGTGGATGTCGCGCTCGCCGGGGAGGAATACGAGGACATCGCCTTCGTGGTTGTCTTGAATGATCTCGGTGATGATTTCCGCAGCTGCCTCTATATAAGTGAGGTCGCCGGCGTCTTCGAGCATCGCTTCAAGAGGACGGTAGATTAAGTCTACTGGATACATACGCCCCGACACTTCGATAATCGGTGCACCGCCAAAGGCTTTGGAAAAGGTCTCGGTATCAATCGTTGCCGAAGTGATGATGATCTTGAGGTCTTTGCGCTTTTCGGAGAGCAGGCGCAGGAAGCCGAGAATAAAGTCGATGTTGAGGCTGCGCTCATGTGCTTCGTCGATAACGATGGCTTCGTATTTCTTGAGTAAGGGGTCGTCTTGGATCTCGTTGAGCAAGATGCCGTCGGTCATAACTTTGATGACGGTGTTCCTCTTGGTCTGATCGGTGAAGCGAATTTTCGCACCGACTTCGTTGCCGTAAGTGACGCCGAGCTCTTCGGCGATCCGTTGTGCAACAGAGAGCGCCGCTACGCGCCGAGGCTGTGTGCAGCCGAGCAGTCCGTTTTGACCAAGACCTGCGTCGATTAGAAATTTGGGAAGTTGAGTGGTTTTACCCGAGCCCGTTTCACCTGCGATGACAACTACCTGATTCTCCAGTATGGCACGAATGATTTCCTCCCGCCGTGCATGGATCGGGAGGTCTTCGGAATAGGTTGGTTTGAGGGTCTGAGGCATGGGTGGGTTTGAGGAGTGGGGAGTGGCAGTTTGGTAGCGGCGTGCGTCCCTGCGCGCCATGGTTGGCTTGTGATTATGGGTGCTGACTCTGACGGGTGGCGCGGAGGGACCCGCGCCGCTACCTTTTAGTGCATTCTGCGTTTATTCAGAGAAATAAGGTAGGGTTCGATATCTTTATCAAACCGTCACAGTATGCCCGCGGAGCGATAAGGATAACGCTCCCTACCACCTAGGATACGTCAACCTAATTGCAGAATGCTCTAGAATAAAGTTTTCTGAAAATCTAAACACAAAAAAGCCTCGGACGAATCCGAGGCTTTTTAAAAAATTGTGCGAGCTGATTAAGCCTTGGTGATAAGACCTGCTTTGATCGCCTTAACAGAAACCCACATGCGCTTCACTTCGCCGCTTTCAAGGCGAACGCGGACACGCTGAACGTTTGGACGAAAACGACGTTTCGTGTTCTTAACTAAGCTCGTTCCGATTCCACCGCTTTTCTTGGTGAGACCTTTACGGATGATACGTCCACCTTTTACGGGGCGTTTACCTGTGATTGCGCAAATTCGTGCCATGGGAGTTCCTTCGTTTAAAATTAAAGGACGGGAAAGTAGGGCTCAATTGCACACTAGCAAGCGTTTTCTCGGAAAATTTTAAGCTTTTCGTAATCCCCATAATACTTGGAAGCGCTGCCCCATATGTGCGGGATGAATGAGCTCCATCAGCGTTTGGCGATCTTGGCTGAAATTTCCAGCATTCTGACTGACAATAGCTTCTGCTACACGTTGGGCGCGCTGAACGATAAACGATTCCTGACTTTCGAGTGTAATTGAGGTGAATTTTGTCTGTTGAAGCGCCTCAGAGAGTCGATCCCAGCAGACATCGCAGGTGATATCTTTTTCCCCTGGAAGCGCTAAAAGGTCGTTGTCTTGAGTATGCTGATGGTAAGTGCGGGCCGTGCCACTTGGGCAATCGATACAGAGCGAAGTCCAGGTTTTACCATAATCAAAGAGCACAATGAGCCCCGTCCAGTCTTGCTGGCATAGCTCATGTAAGGCTGCTTCTGCGGCCAAAGGCAGGTCCAATTCGTAGCCGTCTTCAATCGATTCCGGTAACCGTGCTACGATTTGAGCGACAGGATCACTCAGACCGGAGAGTAAAACGTCGATCAATTCACCCTTTTCATTGAAATCGACACCGCGCTCTCGCCATGCGCCATCTTTAAAGATTAAGCGATGAAAGGGCAGCGCATCGAGCCATTCGTTGGCAAAAATCACTACGGGGCCTTCGGCATCGATCGCATCGCCTTGTCGAATCACGCGGCTATTTGCAAATGGATGGCTACTTAGATGACTTAGTAGCTCAGCGCCCGGNTCTGCCGCGATTTCGATAAATGTGCTTTGAGCGGCGACTCCATCAGGAAGCAGATCTTCAGCGGCTGTTGTGACTAACTGAGCAAAAACAGATCCGAGACTTTCTGCCGTATAGAAGTCACGATTCGGGTGACGTCCAACTCGTTCCCGTTGCTTCGTATAATAACCACAAGCTTCCGAGTAGAGCGCATGCTGAATATAGTCTGCATAGCTAATCGGGCCCTTCGCGCAGGCAGCGCGTAGGGTTTCGAGGACTGTTTGCTCGGGGTGGCTCATTGAACTTCAAGAATGAGGCTTCTCAGGTGGAGTCGAGGATATTCAGTCTTAATCCTGCGCAGACATGCGGGTGAATCTTTAGGTGGTGGCGGCTCGTTAAGGATAACACGCTCTAATTAAGAGGTAGGGTCGCCTCGCCGAGGCGACCGTTTGGTAACAGACACCGTATGCCTAAAGAGTGTGGATGATCTAACTCTATAAAACGGCCATCCACAACCTTTTGGCTGCTCCTAAACAGGGTAAACGGTCGCCTCGGCGAGGCGACCCTACCAAAAAAATCTCTGAAAGTAGTGTCATTCTAGGCATACGCGCGCTACCTGATTCCGTGGAGAGGACCAGGATTAAGATTATGATTAGGGGCAGATATGTGAGTGAATCTTTAGGATCCACCACACAATTATTTACAAATCCCGATCACGTGGCACAGTGCCACCTAATGAATAGACGCTATGTAAAGTGGCTACTACCGGTAGCACTGTTTTCAATTCTGGCTGCTCAGTTTTGGGCGCGACCCGAAATGCATGCTCTATTCTCCTTTGATTATTGGCAAAGTGTGCTGCGCTACGGAAAGGTGCTACGTATCGTTGAGGCACGCTATGTGCATGCTGATGATGTCGAATTCGAGCATTTTACAGACATCGCTTTGCGGGAAAGTGTGCGTTCGCTCGATAGCTATTCCGACTACATGGTCGCTGAGGATTACGATGCCTTTAATATGGCAGCCAACCAAGAGTATGTTGGTGTTGGCATTGAGGTGAGTGAATTCTCAGGTCGTGTGACCATTGCTCAAGTATTTGAGCAAGGCTCTGCAGGGCGGGTAGGTGTTTTGCCAGGTGACTACATTGTAGGTGTGGATGGCGTCGATACACGTGGCGAAACTCTGNCGGAGGTGGTGAAGCGTATACGCGGTGAACCTGGCACAATGGTGTCCATTGAGGTCGAGCGCCCGATGGATCATCAAATTTTTAATTTTGAGATGGAGCGCATCGAGCTTGTTTTAGATGCGGTCGTCGAAATCGAAATGAAGACCGATACGGTCGGTTATTTATTGATCCGTCAATTTACCGATGAATCCGATGACGAAATGGTGCGAGCTATTGAGGAATTAGAGCAGCAAGGGATGCAGCATCTCATTATTGATTTACGCGGCAACCCTGGCGGCCGATTAGATGCCGCGGCTCNNATGGCTGAAGTGTTTCTGGAGAAAGGGCAAACGATCTTAACGGTCCAATCACGCCGTGGCGTCGAAGATATCTTTCAATCCCGTGGGTCTAAACATGCCTATGATGGTGCCCTTATTGTCCTAATTGACGGTCGTAGCGCGAGTGCTTCAGAAATCCTTGCGGGTGCCTTGCGCGATCATGATCGAGCCATATTGGTCGGGCAAAAATCGTATGGCAAAGGTTCGGTGCAATCGGTGATTGGTTTTCCCGGTGGTGACGGACTAAAGATTACTAGTGCGCGCTATTTACTCCCCAAAGGAGAGGCGATTAATGGTTTTGGGGTCTACCCAGACGTCACGGTTGAGCATACGATCGAAAAGACGATGTTGTTGCTGTTGCAGCGTCACCATTTACGAAGTTTGTCGCCCGAAACCTTTCAAGAAGTCTTTGGCTTTGCGCCTATTGAAGATGAAGCCCTTGGGGTCGCGATTCAATTATTAGATCGTGATGCTGGTTGAAAAGATTCCATTTTCTAAGTTGAGCGTTCCGCGCACAGAGTTCATCTAGTCTGTATGTTACTCGCGATCGAAAGTTCATGTGATGAATCTGCTCTAGCTTTATTCGACCCTCAAACAGGGATCGTTGGTGAGTGGGTGCACAGCCAGATAGATTTGCATAAAGAGTATGGTGGTGTGGTTCCAGACTTGGCGACCCGTGAGCACTTGAAAAATTTCTTTCCTTTGTTGGAAGCATCTAAGGTGTTGGAGCATAAGGAAGCGATCACGGCGATTGCCGTAACCAATGGGCCAGGTCTCGCGGGTTGCCTCGCGCTAGGAATTGCGTTTGCGAAAAGTCTATCACTGGCTTGGGAGTTGCCGCTGTGCGGTGTGAATCATTTACGCGGGCATGCGTATTCGCCATTCATTGCTTTGCATGAAAACAATCCGTCGGATTTCGACGAAGCGTTTGATGGTTTGTTGCCACACCTCGGTTTAATTGTATCGGGTGGCAACACGATATTGTTTGAAATCACCAAGGCGGCACAACTGAACGTGCTGGCGGAGACAGTCGATGATGCTGCAGGTGAGGCACTCGATAAAGGCGCCAAACTATTAGGGCTACCGTATCCAGGTGGTCCCCACGTGGAGAAAATCGCCGCAAGCGGTGATCCGAAGGCTTTTGATTTCCCCAAAGCGATCGCGCCACGAAATGAGCGTCGATTTAGTTTTTCCGGGTTAAAGACAAGTTTGCGCTACCGTATCGAAAAGATGGACGACGCCGAATTGGAAGCCGCACTTCCTGACATTTGCGCCTCTTACCAAAGTGCCGTGATTGACCAACTTTTTGGCAAAACAAAGCACATCCTAGAAGTCGACCGCTACAAAAGCCTCGGCTTATCGGGTGGGGTCTCCAACAATAAAGCCCTTCGTGCGGCGATGGAACGTTTGGCGAAACACTACCGTATGCCATGCCTAATTGCGCAGCCAAAGCATACAGGCGACAACGCCGCAATGATCGCCTTTGCCGCATTTGCAGATTCAAGTGGAACCGCTCAAGGTGACTTCAGTATCCAGCCCGCGCTNCGAGTGGATTAGCGGCGAGTAGCCCAGGGCGTCTTCACGCCAAGGTTTCATTTAGACCTGCGCCAAATACAGATAACAACTGCGAAATACTTCGCGCATATTGCCTTGGTTANTATCGAAGGCGCACTTTGCCCGATTGTTTAGTTCGCTTGTATAGTGATCGCCAGCAATTTGCTCAACGAAGCGTTTTGCCAGGTTCCAGTCGGCGCGGGTATTCAGAGCCACCGAGACGCCACGCTTCTGGTGCAAAGTAGCCACTAACTTGAAGCCTTGCTGAATGGCAGCTCGCCGCAGCTTTCTCCACTGCCACCAATTGAGCACTTCAGCGCCATCGAACAGGCAGATGTCTTGCTGGCCAAGTGAGCTCAGTTGCCCGATCGCATCACGTGTCGCTGTGCGAGTAGACTCCAGGTTCAATCTCACCCAATGCGTTTGGTAGCCACGCGCTCGCACATAGGGCTCTAAATCCTCCATTAAAGTCGTCTTACCCGTGCCCTTCGGACCGAGTAGACAACTACAAGCTTGAGCCAAAATTTGATCGCTCAGNGCTGTCAACTCTACGGGGTTGAGCGCGTAGCGTATCTGCTCAACTTTTGAACTTCGAAAAGGATTTTCGTTTGCCTTCATCTTCTATGGCCGTGAGTTCGACAGGGCTTAGGTTGGGAGATACGGNAATGGGTAAATCACATTCCGCCTGACCTTTTTTAACTGAAACGGATAGCTTCCAATTCAGAGCGATCAGTGGGCCGTTAAATGAATAAGGCGAGGGCGGTAGAGTAAACTCAAAGGCTTCCTCGCCACTAGTCTCTTGGGTATTCCATGTTCGTTCAGCTTCGATTTTTTTATCATTCGTGCCACGGCCTTCTGTCGACCAACTGAGCTCAAGGCGTATTTCCTTTGGGGCTTTGGTTAAGGCCCAAAGTAGTTTCCCGGAAACCACTTGCCCTGGCTGGAATTGCGTCGGTTCAACATCAATGAAAATAGAGTCATCCATATTACTTTTAGCTAGTGGAGTTGGAGAGGGCGAACGGTGATAGGGTAGCAGTCTTTGATGTCAGGGAAACGCGGAATGTCCCCCAACACCTGCAGTTGCCATAGGATCTTATTATTGCCGCTATCGAAGCTATGCATGCTATCGATTGGTATTGCAATGGATAGCGTGCCGCGCTGTTGCGCTTTTGGGGCTTCCAGATCTAGCAGGACCGCTCTATAAAATGTGGAAGTGTCGGTTCGAGTGTCTGTGCCGCGGCGGTAGGTAGCCGCTTCTTGACCTTCTAGTAAGATACGTAGACCCCGAACTCGTGTAAGCGGCTTGGTGGCTTGCCACTCTAGATCGACGTGATCACCGAGGGCAGGGCTTGACTCACTGAGTGTCAGCTTAATTTCTGGATTTGCCAGCCCTAGAATTGCGTGAAAAACGGCAAATATAAGGCCCAATCCAATACACACGAAAGGAATTATGAAGAATGTGAGGAACCACTCCGGATCGCCACTCAAATGGCTTTTAACGGCAATCGTAACAAATACGCTCACGATACCATTCCAGAAACAGGCGAAAAAAGTGTAGCCAACGATTTTACCCATCCGTGATGTTTTTGCTTTCAATTGCTGGCTGCCAGACGCCTCGTTGCGAACACGCTTATGGCGATTACTTTGAAAGGAGATCGACCATTTTTTGGGTAAAAAACCAAAACTACCAAGTAACACGAACAGTCCAATAACCATAAAGATCGAACTAAATGGAATGATGATGTAGACGATACCTGGTATCTCACGAGAAAGCACCGCCTCGCTAGGATCCTTTGGGTTGACCCAACATGTTTGTGTCGACCCNNCGGGAAAACTTCGGACCACCTTAGCCTTACCTTTGCGACCGCTCGAGCTACTGGAGTCAAAGTTGTAGGTGTCGCTCACATATGCTGTGCCGTTGATCGTGTAGCTAAAGCGAATCTCAATACTATAGGTGGTGCCATCGCTACTACTACGTGATTCGACTTCGCTCGATTCTATCACGCAGCTGGTTTCCATCCAATCCTCACTGCCGAGGGATTGGAGCAAAGGACTCAAACCCATCATCCAACAGAAGAGGGCGCCCATGCCAAAAAATATCCCACCAAAGAGGAAGCCGAAGACTTTATTTCCGGCTTTGTTTTTCGTTGATTTTTCCTGAGACATGAAGGTTTTGGCGTTTGAAACTAAATTGCAATACGCTCTATTTTTCGAGTAATTCTAAAAACGCTCCTTCATCAAGAATCGTAATACCAAGCTTCACGGCTTTGTCGTATTTAGAACCGGACGATTCACCAGAGATTACAAAGTCTGTTTTTTTGCTAACACTCGAACTGGTGCGTCCGCCAACTCTCTCGATGAGATCAGTGGCTTCCGTTCGGGTAAGCGTAGGTAGTGAACCTGTGAGAACAAAGATTTTATCAGCAAACGCCCCGTCAGTGTTTTGCTGCCTCTTTGAAGTAAAATTAAGCCCATGCTTACGAAGTCGATCGATCAGCTCCCTATTATCGGAATCCGCAAACCATGCATGAATGCTTTGCGCCATAATTGAACCAATGCCATCAATTGCTTCAAGTTGTTCCTCTGTGGCTGTCGATAGGCTGTCGAGCGAATCGAAACTTGCCTCGAGATCTTTCGCTGACTGCTTGCCTACATGCGGAATGCCCAAGCCGTGGATTAACTGCCAAAGATCACGTTGCTTGCTCGCTTCGAGTGCATCGATTAAATTCTGTGCAGACTTTTCAGCAAATTTATCGAGTTTCAATAGTTGCTCTTTCGTCAGTTCGTAAAGGTCGGCGATGTTTTTTGCGAGCTCGCGCGAAACGAGTTGCTCGACGACGGCAGTGCCGAGGTTTTCGACATCCATACAAGCACGACTAGCGAAATGTTGCAGTGCACGTTGTTGGCGGATTGGATTGTCTTTACTGGCAATGCGCCAGACAGCGCCATCTGGATCGCGTTCGGCCTCGATCCCTAAGTCTTTAAGATGTTGCCCGAAATCAAAGGCTTGGCTATCCGCTGGGCGCTTGCTTTCAACGATTCCGAGCACTTGCGGAATAATCTCACCCGCCTTTTGCACGAGCACTGTGTCACCTGGGCGAATGTCTTTGCGGCGAATTTCGTCCTCATTGTGTAAGGTCGCTCGTGATACAGTCGTGCCTGCGAGTTGCACTGGTTCGAGGATCGCCACAGGGGTGACAGCACCCGTGCGGCCAATCTGGAGGCTGATTTCTTTTAGCAGTGTTTCGGCGCGCTCAGCCTCGAATTTAAACGAGATCGCCCATCTCGGTGCTTTTGAGGTGAAGCCGGCTTCCTCTTGCAGACGGAAGTCGTCTAGCTTCACAACCGCNCCGTCGGTAGGGTAGGTAAACTGCTGGCGAAGCGTATCCAATTCNTCAATACTAGACCATGCGCTNTCGATGCCATCCGTGAGCCAAATGTTTTCAAGCACAGGAAAGCCCCAGCCTTTGAGGCGTTCTTGAATCTCTGCTTGATGGCTGAAGAAGCGTGTGGGTTCACACGCACCCACGCCGTAAAGAACGATATCCAGTTTGCGGCTACGAGCTTCAGTGGGATCGAGTAGTTTGATCGTGCCTGCCGCAAGATTGCGGGGGTTGGCGTAGAGTGCTTGGTCTTCGGCTTCACGCACAGAGTTGATGCGCTCGAACTCTTCATGGAGCATATAAATTTCGCCGCGAACCTCGAGGATGTCTGGCGCGTTCTCGATCTGTTCGGGGAGCCCGGCGATGTGGCGGACGTTTTGGCTGATGTCGTCACCCTCAGTGCCGTTGCCACGAGAAACTGCGCGAATGAAGCGACCGTTTTCGTAGGTCAAGCTGACCGCGACGCCGTCGATCTTAGGTTCGACAAGATATTTGAGCGATTGCTCGGGGAAGCGCTTTTCGAGGCGTTTGCCGAATTCGATTAATTCTTCGCGGCTGTAGGTATTGTCGAGGCTGAGCATCGGCACGCGATGACGATAGCTTTCAAAGCCCTCTAAACGGTCATCACCTACAGATTTAGTCGGAGAGGTGCCGAAATCAAAAGATGGATAGGCTGCTTCAAGTGCTTCCAGCTCTTTTTTAAGNCGGTCATAGGCCTGATCGTCGATAGTGGGCCGTGCATCTTTATAGTAAAGACGGTCGTGCGTTTCGATCTCCGCACGGAGTTTTGCGATTGCTTTGTCAGGGGCTGCCATGGATTTCACATTTAAGAATGAGTTGTGTGGCAAGGAAAGCAGGAAATTTGTCCAGAGATGTATGAGCTCAGTATTGGTTTTCGGAATAAACAGGATGATTGAGCGGCGTGCCGCTTGGGCAAACGAACTGTCTTCAAAAAATCTACACTGGACGTTTCGAGCACTTGCACAATTACTGAAGCGAATTATCACTCCAATTATGCCGAACCGACTTTCAGAAGAAAATAGTTTATACCTCAAGCAACATGCCGAAAACCCTGTGGATTGGTATCCATGGGGTGAGGAAGCTTTAGCGGCTGCGGAAGCGCAGAACAAACCGCTGTTGGTTTCGATTGGGTATTCCGCTTGTCACTGGTGTCACGTGATGGCGCATGAGAGTTTCGAAGACGACTACATCGCGAAGTTGATGAATCAGCACTTTATTTGCGTAAAGGTCGATCGCGAAGAGCGTCCAGATGTGGATCAGGTGTATATGGAGGCGGTGCAGATGATTCAGCAGCAGGGTGGTTGGCCGTTGAATGTCTTTTGTTTACCAGATGGTCGCCCATTTTTTGGCGGCACTTATTTCCCACCGGAGGATCGCGGCAATAGTTTGATTCCTTGGCCACAGGTATTGATGCGAATTTCCGATCACTATAAGCGCTCAAAGGGCGAGCTTGTTGAAAATGCGGACGCGATTCAGAAGAATATCCTAGCATCGACTCAGGCAGCAAGCACGGGAGGTGCGAGCAGCGCGTGGGATAATCAAAATTTGATTTCCGCGGCTCACGGCATATGCGGCAATCACGATGATCAATATGGGGGATTTGGTGGCGCACCAAAATTTCCACCATCGATGACCTTGAATTTCCTGCGNGCACTACGTCGCACAGCAGCGGTTGAGGAGGGCGACACCGTGTTGGGCAAACGCATTGATGAAGTCACGCACACGACCTTGCGCGCAATGGCGCATGGTGGAATCTATGATCAATTTGGTGGCGGCTTTGCGAGATACAGTGTGGATGATTATTGGTTGATCCCGCATTTCGAAAAGATGCTGTATGACAATGCACTGCTAATTGATGCCTACACGCGTGGCTGGTTGGATAATAAGGACCCACTGTATGTCGCAATTATCGAAGAGACCATCGGTTGGTTGGAACGTGAAATGAGTGCGCCTTGTGGTGGATTTTATGCGGCACTAGACGCTGATAGCGATGGTGAGGAAGGGCGCTATTATGTGTGGACACCCGAAGAAGTCGACTCGGTCTTAGGTCTGGCCGAAGCGCGGGAGCTACGTGCGGCGTATAATATTACGAATGCAGGTAACTTTGAGCACGGCACGACGAATCCAGCCTTAGTGGAGTCAGACTTTGATATACGTGAGAAGCTGAGCGAAGCACGGGCAAGATTGTTGGCACACCGAGACGCCGAACGTGTGCCACCAGGTAAGGATACCAAAATCAGCACGGCTTGGAACTGCATGCTAATTCGCTCCCTAGTGGACGCTGGTTTTTATTTGAATCGCCCAGAGTGGGTGCGACGCGCCCAGCGAGCGGCAGACTTCATATGGGACTCACTGACTGAAGAAGTGGAATCGATGCGNCGCGTTAAGGCGGTGTATTATGAGGGTGTTGGTCCACAAGTAGATGGTTTCTTGCATGATTACGCTTTAGCGGCAGATGCCTTTCTGTCAGTCTCAGCGAAGATCGACAGTATTGAACCGGGTGCGTCGGCTCGTTATCAAGCGCGTGCGCAAGCATGCCTAGATAGTGCTCTGAGTCTGTTTTCGGATCCGCACACTATTGGTTATTACTTCACCGCACATGATACAGAAACACCAGTAGCACGACGTAAAGAGTGGTTCGATAATGCCACTCCTTCAGGAAATTCCGTAATGTTACATGCGCTGAGTGGTCTATATGCTTTAACNGGCGAGGCTCGTTATGCCGAAGAGTTACGTGAGACTTTGCCAGCATTTACCGATTATACCTTAAAGGTGGCGGCAGGCATCTCGCATGCACTAGAAGCTGCAACCGTTCATGCTGCGGGGATTCCTGTGATTAAAGTCAGGAACGGGGTCGACTTGAAACCACTCAATCTTGCCTTGGCTGAGATTCCCTGGCGGCGCAGCTTCATACAATTGGCTGATGACTCCACGCTGACTGCAGACTATCAGCTTTGCGTAGGCAATCAGTGTCTAGCGCCTACAAATGATTTAGCGGATGTCATCGAGGCGATTTAATCGGCGACGACTTTCATTCAATACTTAAAGGAACATCCTGTCAGGTATGGCATCGTATAAGGGTGTGCACCCTCATATACATTTAGCTGAAAGTCGTGGTTGAGTGTTTTGATCTATCTGTGCTATTGAATACTTTCCTTTGTCTCTTCGATTGAAGACGCGCATGAAGCCCTAATCCCCAAATGATGAAAAGCCTGCTATTAGCCTTTGTATTACTTGCGCTTGTGAGTATCGCCAACGCGGCATCTAAGCCAAATATATTGCTGATTATTGCCGACGATCTGGGGTATTCGGATATCGCTTGCTTTGGTGGCGAAATAGATACCCCGAGTATCGACCGACTTGCTGGCGAAGGGATTCGTTTTACTGAGTATCATGTAAATCCGATGTGCACGGTTACACGCACAAGTTTATTTACGGGGCACACCCACTCGCAATCGAACAATTATAAAAACTCGTTACCCTTTCCCAAATTTTTCAAAGATGCAGGTTATCATACCTCGATTTCGGGTAAATGGCATCAACCGAAGAATCCATTAGATTGGGGCTTTACCTCCTTTTATGGATTTCTAGAGGGAGCGATCAATAGCTGGACTGGGAAAATGGCTGGAAAGCACCGCATTCGAGAAGGACGTGAGTCGCCTCAACCGGTGGCATCTGATTGGTATGCGACTGACGCGTTTACAGATCATGCGATCGAGGAAATTAACTCAGCTGTAAAACAGGGAAAACCCTTTTTCACCTATCTGTCTTTTAATGCGCCGCACACACCACTGCATGCCTACAAGGAAGATGTCGTGAAGTATATTGATCGCTATTATGCAGGCTGGGAAACGCTACGCCAACAGCGTTATGCACGCATGTTGGCGATGGGCATTATTGATGAGCGGTATAAGCTTTCACCGCCTTTCGGAGATGTGCGCATCTGGGATGAGATGGCACCGGAAACGCAACGCTTAGAAGTCGGCCGTATGGCTTCCTATGCTGGCATGGTTGACCGCATGGATCAGAACATTGGTAGAGTGTTAGACCACTTAGACCGTCGCGGGTTGGCTGAGAACACCATCGTGATTTTTTTCTCTGACAATGGTGGAGCGTATAGCAATGGGAATTTTCGCACGGATGCTGAGCAGATTCCATGGGAGCGAAATAGTAATCCATTTTGCTCAAATGGCTGGAGCTATTTACGTAACACCCCTTTCCCCCGTTATAAGTCTTCGGCTGAAGAGGGCGGGGTATCCGCTCCTTTGATCGTAAAATGGCCCAAGGAATTGTCGAATCAAGCGGGAGCGATTCGCAAGCAGCGCCTGCACGTCTCTGACCTATATCCGACTTTTTTGGAACTCTTAGGCGAGGAATATCCTGAGAGGGATGGATCACGCAAGTTGGAGCCTCTCTACGGTAAATCAATGCTTCCGCTGTGGTATGATTCGTCACTGCCGAAGTATGCCATCCACGATGAAATCTTCTGGGCGTTTAACACGACTGGCAAAGGCTTGCTACTTGGGGATTGGAAAATTTCAAGTATCAGTGACGGTCCTTGGCGTCTTTACAATGTAGAGGAAGATCCTGCCACTTCACGCGACCTGTCCAAAGAAATGCCAGAAAAATTGGCGCAGATGAGTCAACGTTGGTTTGATTTTGCCGAAAACCGCACGGCGATGCCCGAGTTTTGGCGTCAGCCACTAAAGAACTATCAAGAAGGGTGGGGTTACCATCGCATTCGTATGGTCATGCCTGCATATATATCGGCGACACCGCATATGTCTGAAATGAATGTGCCGCTCGATACGGATTTAGTGTTTAATTTCTCGCAGCCAATTGGATTCGAAAATTCAAAAGGTAAAACACTTCGATTATACAGCACTAGCGAGCCAGGGCGTGTGTTATGGGAGCTGGATCCTGAACCAGGGCATGAGGCTGAGGGGAAGCGTAGGATCATCTTCAACGATTTGCCGCGCCTGAAACCAAATACAACGTATTGCCTCCGTTCAGACGCTGGATGGATGACACTGGGCGGCAAGCCAGTTGGTCCATTGAACGATGGTGCCTACTGGTTCCGCTTTCGAACAGGTGATGGCTCGTCCGTATTGGCTGAATAAATTCAAAAATGCGTGCAACTCCCCCGGTGAGGCAAGCGTCCTCTGATTGGATCATCTAGACTGGACCCTCTACACTTGCTTCCGATAGATTCGGTTTTGCTTTAGATTTGCCAAATGCGTTACGGCGATGAAAAGTCTCGCCTCATATGGCAAACGAATCAAAGCAAGCAACTTGGGGAGGGCGGTTCTCGGAAGGACCCGCTGAATTAATGCTACGCATTGGCGAATCGGTATCTTTCGATCAACGCTTGGCGCCTTTTGATGTGCTTGGTAGCCAGGCGCAAGCGGCAATGCTGGCGCATGTTGGTATCATTACCGAAGCGGAGCGCGATGCGATTCAAGATGGTCTCGATCAAGTGTTGGCTCAAATTGAAGCGGGACACTTTGTTTGGAATACTGAGTTGGAAGATGTGCACATGAACATCGAGCAAGCACTGACACAGGCGGTGCCTGCCGCGGCGAAGTTGCACACCGCACGGAGTCGTAATGACCAAGTCGCTACTGATATGCGTCTCTGGTTCAAGTTCGCCTGTGATCAATTGACTGCCTCTTTAGACTCGGTGATTACATCTCTTGTGGATCTAGCTGATCGCACGCAGACAGTTATCATTCCTGGCTACACGCACCTGCAGCGCGCGCAACCAGTCTCCATGGCGCATCATCTATTGGCTTATGTGGAAATGTTTGACCGAGATCGCACGCGAGTTGCCGCAGTCAAGGAGGAGGCAAATGTCTGTCCACTAGGGTCTGGGGCGATTGCTGGCACGACTTTGCCGATTGATCGAGAGTTTGTCGCGAAACTGCTAGGCTTCGTGGATGCTGATGGAAATGCAAAGTGCACACCAAATAGTATGGATGCAGTGAGCGATCGAGATGCCTTCATTGGTTTCGCCTCTGCTTGTGCGACGATCGGCGTGCATCTGTCACGTCTTTCGGAAGATTTTATCCTCTGGAGTAGTGCTGAATTTGGTTTTGTGAAACTGCCCGATGCTTTCACGACGGGGTCCAGCCTAATGCCGCAGAAGAAGAATCCGGACGCCTTTGAATTGATACGTGGTAAATCGGCTCGACTTACAGGCAACTTGCAAATGCTGCTGACAATGGTAAAAGGTTTGCCGCTTACCTATAACCGAGACCTTCAAGAAGATAAGCCGCCAGTATTTGACTCTCTTGATCAATCATTGCTGATGCTCGATAGTGTTGCGGCATGCCTGCACGGTGTGACTGCTAATGAAGCACGTTGCGCAGAGGCAGTTGCCGATCCTGCCTTGTTAGCAACCGATGTCGTCGATTATTTGGTTGAGAAGGGGGTCGCCTTTCGTGAGGCGCACCATGTTGTCGGTGCCTTAGTCGGCCTCTCTGAAAAATTGGAGACAGCTCTAAATGAATTACCTTACGATGAGGTATCTAAAATTCATCCGCAACTTGGCGAAGATTGGAATCGTGTTTTTGATCTTAAGCGCGCATTAGAGGCGCGTGAGAAGATTGGCATGCCTGGCCCGAAGCAAGTGGCAGCAAGAATTGCGCATTGGCGGGAGTGAGGGCAAGGCTCGGGGTTGTCGAGCAGGCAACCTAGAAAATAAAGTAGCCAATCAGGGCCAAAACCAGAATGAGCATTAGGATCGATAGCGATGTGCGTTCTTGTTTGGTTATGCGCATGAGTTAAAGTTCAATTTCTTGTTTCATCGAGGACAAGGTTTGAATTTTCGATTTTGATCGATTTAGTGTCAGATATGAAATCATCGCTAATACTTCCATTAATGACCCTATTCTTATTTGGTTGCGCAACCACGCCGCCACCAAACGCTGAATTTGTAGCTTCGGTTAATTTCTCAGGTTTGGAGACTTTTGACTATAAGCACACGTTGATATCGGGCATGGATTTCCGTAGTTCCGATGAGTATTTGATCGAAGAAATGTCCCAAGCGGTTTTGACACGTGAATTATCCTCGCGAGGGTTTGATGAAGTGGATTCTGGATCGGACTTTTATGTCGTGGTTAAGTGGAAGAAAGCCGTCAGCAGCTACCCTCAACCTTTCGACTCAATAAATGGACCATACGATTCCTTTAACGATCGATACCGTCCTAGTCACAAATTTGCTTCGCGCTTACACCTTACACTCGAGATTTATGAGACGGAAGGTAACCGGATGTTCTGGCGAAAAGATTTACCGAATATTTTCGATGCGGTCGAACTGACTGAAAAACGCCTGAATGCTTCTCTGGCTCGTGCCATTGAAAATTTCCCTAAGCGTATAGAAAAGGATCCAACGCTTCCGGATTTGGATTAACTCCAAGTCAGTTGTTCTAGTTAGTAAACTGGCGAAGGAATGCATTCACCGTTTCGACGCTAGCTCTCGGCTTTTCTAAATGTGGCATATGCCCCGCCTCGGGTATAGTGATGTGTGTGGCGTTCATTAATTCCCGCGCAATACGTTCACTAATCTTGGAATATTTTGTATCCGATTCGCCGGTTATACAGAGTAGAGGAATTTGTAGCACATCCAGCTTTGGCCATAAATTGGGGCAATTGCCCTGACCGAACTGACGCAAACTCTGAGCAAGCCCTTGCGTCGATTGTCGAAGTCGATTGGACTGCATCGTCTGTAGCCATTCAGTGGGTATGTTTTGCTGACTTTGAATAAGGGGTGTGGATCGCCAATACTCGAGAAAAGGCACCAAGCCTTCTGCTTCCATTCGCTGGGCAAGCGCTTCGTCGGCCTGACGTCGTTGTTCACGCTCTGGTTCATTTTCAATTCCAGGGTTCGGGCTAAATAGTATTAGGGCATCCCAAATAGTCGGGCTCTGTATCGCATGTTGGAGCGCAGCCCTGGCACCCATTGAATAAGCTACAAGTATCTTTGGTTCAGCTTGAGCTAAGCAATCGACTGCATGTTGAATCGATCGCACGGTTGATTGAGGTGAGCACGACTGTGAATTCGCTGCGCCATGTCCTGGTAGGTCAGGGCAATGCCAAGTTCCAATACATTGCTGAGCAAATGGTTCAAAGTCTGCGCCACATCCTGTAAACCCATGAAGTGCGATAATATTCATTGGTAATACATGGTGCCTACGTGCTCACCGTGTCCTGCTCGAGAAGCTCTGCCGTAGAGACGGGGGCCGTCCCAAGATGACTCACTACGATGCCTGCCGCTCGATTCGCCAATGATGCGGCGGAAATCAGCGACTCGCCACTGGCTAGTGCCGCAGTCAATACTGCCACAACGGTGTCACCTGCTCCAGACACGTCAAAGACCTCGCGTGCTTCGGTCTCAATACGCCCAATGATTTTACCGTTCTCACCGAGTAGCATGCCCTCTGCGCCTAAAGTTATGACCAACATATCAGGGCAGTATTTCTGAAAGATGGCTTCTGCGACAGCTACGTCATCAAAATCAGCGCTTTGGCAATCATCCAACCCAGCCATAAACAGAGCTTCACTACGATTTGGAGTCATCAAAGACATCCCCGACAGGCCAAGTTGACGTTTAGGCTTGGGGTCTATGACTAACATTGGCGGCGTAGTCAGTGTGCGAACAATGGCACGAACCGTATTGAGCAATGGATCATTGATCACGCCTTTAGCATAGTCGGAAAAGAGCACTGCATCGGCGTTTGTGATGAGTTCTATAAATTCAGGATTTTCGAATAGATGGTCGATAGCGTATGCCTTAGGCTTTGCCTCACGGTCAATTCGGCATAGCTGCTGTCGTTGCACTACGACTCGTGTTTTGACGATCGTAGTGGCACCCGCTTGTTTGCCGAGGCTTGATAATGTGATTGCACGCTGAACCAGCACATCATTGAGCAATTTACTTTCAGGATCATCGCAATATGCACCAATCAGTTGCGCAGGTGCGCCAATTCCTGAGAGATTGTTGGCTACATTCGCCGCACCGCCCGGCACATAGGTATCACTTGAAACTGAAACCACTGGAACGGGAGCCTCCGGAGAGATGCGTCTCGCTTCGCCCATAATATAATGGTCGAGCATAATATCGCCAATAACGACGATGTTTAAATTAGAGAATTTGTTGAGTAAGCTTTCAGTATCCACTTCATGAAGGGTTATTCGCNGTCTTTCAATGAAGACCAATTATGGTTTTCGACGATTTCGAGACAAGCATGCAATACAAATGTGTGCAGTTCTTGAATTNGAGCGGTATTTTGACTGGGTATGAGGATTGAATGGTCCGCAAGCCCCTTGATTTTACCTCCAGTTTCCCCAGTCAGTAAGATCGTCGTCAGACCTTTTTTCTTCGCGGTTTCGAAGGCTAGGGCAATGTTCTCAGAATTGCCGCTAGTCGAGAATCCTACAAGGATATCGTTAGACTTACCTAAGGCCTGAATTTGACGACTGAAAATCGCATCAAACCCATAGTCGTTGCTGATGCAAGTAAGCACCGAGGTATCAGTGTTGAGTGAAACCGCAGGTAGTGGACAGCGGTCACCTCGATAGCGCCCAACCAATTCCTCGCAAAGATGCATCGAATCAGTAGCGCTTCCACCATTGCCGCAGGCAAAGAGTGTATGGCCCTTCGTTAGTCGATTTAATACAAGTTCACCGGTGGTCTCGATGAGACTTAACTGTGGTTCAAGTGCGTCAATACAAGCCTTGAGGGCTTGATAGTCTTTGGTTACTAGAGACATGAGTAGTGGTTGAGTTAGAGTGAGCCAGCAGTTTTGATTTTTTCAATCATACTTGTAGTGCTAAAGCCTTCGAGGAACGGCAGGAACTGAATGTCTGCTTCAATAGATTCGAGAGCCGCTCGCTTTCCTTATTCAGTGTTTCGATTGTGTAGTCACCGGCTTTTGTATAAATATCAGGAGTCAGCTGTGTGATTTTTTTGCTTATCCTTGGTGTATTGAAAATAATAATACGATCGACGCAGTTGAGCGCGGCAAGACAGTAGGCGCGTTCAGCTTGCTGGACGATTGGTCGGTGAGGTCCCTTGAGGGTGCGAACGCTTGCATCGCTATTTATGAGGATCCAGAGTTCATCGCCTATTTTCTGTGCTGCTTGTAAATACGAAATATGCCCAGCATGAAGAATGTCGAAGCAACCGTTGGTGAGGACCATGGTTTTGTTCTCTGATCGTAATTTCCGACGAGCTTCAAGGGCTTGCTCAATCGTGAGCAATTTGTCATTCGATAAATGCATAGTATTAGGACTCTTGACCGAGATGCTGGTTGGTAACTAAGTAGTTTTGCACATAGTCTTTAACGCCATCTTCTAAGCTGTAGCCTGGATTTGTATAACCACTCTTACGTAGTTTATCAGTATTCGCGCAGGTGTAATATTGATACTTACCTTTAAGCGCATCAGGCATGTCGATGTAGCGGATATTGGGTTCTTTCCCAAGTGCGCTAAAAATAGCATTCGCCAAGGTATTCCATGTGTTGGCCTGACCACTGCCTAGATTATATAAACCATTTGCAGTGTCTGTATTGGCGAGGTGCAAAGTCATTGCGACTGCATCTTTAACATAGAGAAAGTCGCGCATCTGATTACCATCCGTATAGTCTGGATGATAGCTTTTAAAAAGACCGAGTTGGCCCGTTTCTTGGATTTGCTCATAAGCTTTAGCAACGAGACTGCGCATGTCGCCTTTATGTGCTTCGTTGGGGCCATACACATTATAATATTTGAGACCTACAATTTGGTTGAGCCAACCCATGCGTTGCGCGTAGGGGTCTGCATTTGGCATACGGTTAAATGCAACGACGCCATCTAGGCGGTGTTTGGGTAAAATAAACTCTAGTTGCCTAAAGAAATGTCGATTACGAGCGATGTTGCTCCACCCCAATTTGCCTAAAATGTGGATTTGGAGACTGTCAGGCTGTTCACCTTTCCAGCTGCGGCAGAATACATGCACTTCATGTCCGCGACTCGCACACTGCAAGGCTATCGCCAAGCAATCTTCCTGCACCCCCCAAAAAAGGGTAATAGTCATAAAGCACAAATCCAATTTTCACTTGGGGATGAGAGCTTAGTGAGCGAGGCGCCGCAATGAGAAACCTATAATTTGTATCCGCCTTGAGACTTAAATTGAAGTGGAGGAGCCATACATCTTTAGGTCAATTTGGCAGTTCACCTGAAAGGCACCCCTTCACTCAAAGAGATAAAGTGCCACTCGTTAAGATCTTAGCGCGTAGGCCTCCATGACCCTTGAGGGCTTCGTGGACGCCAGGATTGACGGCTTCGTCCATCCAGTAACAGGGGCGGCATTCTTCGATGCCTTCAAATTCAACGCCTTGTAGGGTGAATTTTTGCCCGATTAATGTATTGAGATCGACACCTTCGACGAGGACGTTGCGCCGGAATTTTTCGGGATCAAGTTCGGGCAAGTTGAAGTTGTCGCGGATGCGTAAATAAACCGACCAATCAAAGAAGGTGATCTGACCTTTGAAATCTTCTTTGTGGTCGAGATAGCGATCACCAACGATTCCGCGCCCTTCGAGGCATTCAATAGTATCCACCTTTTCAATACCGTGATGCAATCGACCCTTGCCATGTCGACCCACAAAGTCGTGTCCGGCGGAAATGTAGATGGCTTTGATGTGCATGGTGAAGTGAGTAGTGGATGGTTTTTTTTGGGGGGGAGAGGGCAGGAGTTTTGTCTTAATCTTACTCTTAATCGTAATCTGTTTTTTGGGGGTAAGATTATGACTTATTTGCTTTAACTACCCACTGTCTACTTTCCACTAATCGTCAATGATGATGCTCCAAGTTCTTTGGGTCGGCGCAACCGCAGTGATTACTTTCGATCCAAGCTTCAGTCTCGTCTGTATAGACTTCTTTCTTCCAGATTGGGAGGCGGTGCTTTACGTTATCGATGATGTAGCGACAGGCAAGGAATGTGTCTCCACGGTGGTGTGCAGTGACGCCGACCCATACTGCAATATCACCCTTATTCAGCGATCCCGTGCGGTGCACGACAGAAGCATCGAGGAGGTGAAATTTTGCGTTAGCCTCGGCCAGTATCGCATCTGCTATTGCTGGAGCGAGTTGCGGGTAGCCACTGTAATGAAGCGAGGCCACTGCTTTGCCTTCATTATGATTACGCACCCAACCTTCGTAGCTGCAGTAGGCACCTGCAGAGAGATCAAGCATCTCAGTCCGTAAGATAGTTGGATCGATTGTGGAGTCGGTGAGTTTGAATTTCATCCAGTTTCAAATTAATCGATTTGCACGGAGCTTGGATCATAGTCGACCTTGGGATAGCTTAATTGCATGTCTTCCAAGCAGGCGACCACGATACGTGCGACTAAAAGATTACGCGCCCATTTTTTATTCGCCGGTATCACATACCATGGAGCATGTGGTTTACTTGTTTTCTCGAAGACTTCTTCGTAGGCTTCAAAATACTGATCCCACTTGCTGCGTGCGACGATATCGGAGGGGTCGAATTTCCAATTCTTTGCGGGTATGTCGAGGCGCTCTTGTAAGCGTTGCTTTTGTGTCGTTTTGTCGATGTGTAAAAAGAACTTAATGATGACTGTGTTTTCGTCGACGAGGAGTTGTTCGAAATCGTTGATATGACGATAGCGCTTACGCCAGATTGCTTCGGGCTGCAAATTGTTGACTCTGACTGCGAGGACATCTTCGTAATGACTACGGTCAAAAATCATTATTTCACCATTGGATGGCGTGCGCTTGTGCACCCGCCAGAGGTAGTCATGATTGAGCTCTCGTGTGGAAGGTTTTTCGAAGCTGGCGACATGCACACCTTGTGGATTCACCCCTCTGAACACATGTTTAATGGTGCCATTTTTTCCGCTGGTATCCATACCTTGCAGCACGAAGAGGAGTTTTTTGCGACGGTCGACAAAGAAGCGTTGTTGCAGGTCTCCTAGGCGTATATGGAGCGAATGGAGCTCTTTATTCGCTTCGCTCTTGCTTTTTGGTAGGTCATCCCACGGGTCTGAAACAACTTTTCTTAAGTCATCATTGCGCCCTTTTTTGATGAGATAGCGGTTAAAANATTTCAAGTTCATGATATTTATAAAGTGAGCTATTTTATGTGAGTCGTTTACTGCCTGCGGTAGACCAATACAGTTTCACCCTCGCGGTCATAGAGNAGCCCTTTTAACTCTCGACCAGATTCACGGTAATACTGAATAAAAGAATCGTAGAACTCGTCTGGGATGAATGCGGTGATATTGCCGCCGGCTTCACCTTCGAAGGCGGTGTAAAGCGTGACTGATCGAAAGCTTTCAGGACTTGCTACCTTGGAGTCACTCACCGATGCAATGGATAGGGTGACGTCTTTGTTCAAATAGCTTGGTAGGTCTGCTAGGTAAAACTCAACTGTGTTTGGCGGTGGTGGTGGCTCGGCGACAATGATCAGCGACCTGAAGGCCGCGAGCTTGTTGGCACTGATTCCTGGGATATTAACGAGTGAATCAATAGTTTCTATTGGGCGAGCTTGTATGATTGCTTTGGCATATGCGGGTCCGATGCCTGGAAGCGTTTCGAGTTCTGCTTGGCTAGCGGTATTGACGTTCAGCATGCCCGTTTTGCTGGAGGCGCGGCTGCGATCAATTGTATCGAGTTTAGGCGCTCCTGCTTGAGAGGCGTTTTCGGCATTTTCGCGAAGCGACTCTAAACCTGCCATTTGCTTAGAGCTTCCTCCTACCGCCCAGATTCCAGTGCGGTCGCGCTGTGCTTGTCGCTCAGCATTTTTCAGGCGACTCAAATAGGTCCTAGGGCTGTAACCAGTTGGCCATGCTTGCTTGGTGGGCATACCGTAAATTCGCGCGAGCCCATTACTGACAAGTTCCATCGATAAATAGCGATCCTTACTTTTGACCAGCGCGTAATAGCGCTTCTTGCCGTCACCCCGCGCATCTTCCCACTTGGTATAGACCGTAAAGTTATCGCGCAAAAAGAGTTTGCTAAAATTGGCCGCGAGTTCGCCTGTGGTGATCACATCATCTGTGGGAATCGAAAAGTAACGAGCTTGGTCACGAACTCGATCCATATATTTTTCTGATATTTCAGGCGTGTCGACGTAATAGATTCGAAAGACACTACTTTCGTTTCCATGCTGAACAAGGAAACTATCGCCATCATTTATATCGGATTGGACCAAGCGACAATCTTCGAGAATCTGCCATACGCCGACTTTTTTATCTACCGCAAACAATGAGGTAGTTAACAAGCATAAGAGGATCGAATTCAGCAGAAAACGCATATATGTANTATCTGTAACACTGGCCCTNCTTCTGGCAAGAACTGGATGTGGGCATTTCAAAATCCTTAGCCGTATCGCTTTGCCCTTGTGCTATGAGATGCGTGCGGTTGTGTAGTGCCTGGGATGACGAAAAAGATAAACAGGCAGGCAAAAGCACAGCTAGATGTGCTTTTGCGGCACCGAATCAATGCAGGACGAGTGGTTGTGCGTGATCAAATTGCCTTTTTTGAGCGCCAATTTGGGCAAGTGGTCAGTGAATGGAAGGAGGATGACACACGTGTGACCTTTGCTGATTTTGCGATTTCTGAAAAAATATTTGCGGAATTGCGTCGCGATTTTTCAGAGGATGATTATTGCAGCGAAGAAGCGTGCCCGCTCGATGAGACCTTGCAGCTCAATGCGCGTTTTACGTGGCTGGTGGACCCGATTGATGGAACAAATAATTATGCCCTAGGCTTTTCCGTATGCGCTATTTCATTAGCACTACTATTGGATGGCGTGCCAATTTATGGCTTCATCTACGACCATAGCTCCAAATCCTTACTGGAAGGCGGCCCTGGTCGGGGGCTTTTATGCAATCAGAAGAAGGTAAATCGTAATGATACGGCAGCCGAAGCGCAGACGATGATCGGCTTACACTTTCCGATCGGCGCCGCACGTCTAAAACAGTTGTCGCCTTTACTAGAGACGCATCGGGTGCGTTGTCTGGGTAGTGGGGCACTGACGGCGACGTATGTGGCTACTGGATATTTGACAGGGGTATTTGATGATCGGGTAAAAGTTTGGGATATNGCAGCGGCACACGCGCTCTGCGCTGCGGTGCATATCGATTTTCAATTNCTCGTGGAGAACCCATTCCCGCTAAAAACATTTCATCCACATATGGNATTCTGTCCGTATTATGCTGGCACTGAAAGCTATATGAATGAAGTGGCTAAGCTTATTGATTGATCAACATACTTAGTGGCTTCATTTGTGAAGACTGTGGTTGCCCTCCATTTTACTAAGGTTTCGCAAATCCGAAGACGGATTCACCTAGTTCATAAAGATCGGAATAAATCGCCTCGGCGTCGGCGGCTTCTGTCAGTTGTTGTTTATCATGACTGCCTGTAGTCACTAAAATACTTCGTAGGCAACCCGCTTGGGCTGCGGCAAAATCAAAGGGGGAGTCGCCTATTAAGAGCGTTTCGTCCGACGTCGCATTCATAATCTCAAGAATATGTGCAGTAAAGATCGGGTCAGGCTTTCGATAGTCTGTGTCACCTGTGCCTACATTTGCACTTAGCCATTTGTCCATGCCGAGATGCTTGGTGATCGCTCGTGAATGCTCACCATACTTGTTGGTGAAAACGGCCATTTGATAGTTTCCATCTGCGTGCAACTGTTCCAGCAACCAAGAGGCGCCTGGCAACTCCTTGAGCCCGTTGAAGAGGTTTGCTTCGAAATGCTCAGTGAAAATGGGATGCGCACGCTTGGCATTATCTTCGCCCATTAGCCGAGTCAGTGTAAGCATAATGCCGCCACCGACAGTAGCGCGCACTTTCGCATAACTTGATTCCTCAAGTCCCANTGTTTGTTGTGCGTGTGCGATGCTATTTGTAATTGNGGTGAAGTGGTCGACGAGTGTGCCGTCCAGATCGAAGAGTATCGTTTGCATAGTAAAATTGTGCTTTATCTCGTTTTCGCCTTCTTGCAGGCTTGCGTGACTGAAATGGTGGGCTTTGTTAGCATTTGCAAGTGAAGGTATAGCAATCCGCACGANTAGAATGGCAATTAATTTAGATAGAANGGCAGGCTTAAGCATTCGGAATGAAGGTTCTGTGCTGGTCTTGGTTTTTTCGAATTCTTGGANACTTGAAGCGGAGCGCCCAAATGTAGTCGATCTACTGCACGCAGAAATGGAGAAACAACGCTTCGATTGCCTTCGCTTTGAAGTCGATCAACTGGACCGATGGGATACTGCATTACTGATTTTTGTTCGCAGCGTATGCGTGTGGCTTGAGGATGCTAAGGTGAATTACCAATTTGGTGATTTGCCATCAGGTGTGCAGAATATGATTCAGCTCTCGCAAGCGGTTCCAGAGCTGAAGCATCGCAAAGCTGTAAAGCCGTCTGGTTTTTTAAGCCATATTGGCGATGATGCTGTAGACGCTTACTATGGGCTTGATAATTATTTCAGCTTTATTGGGCAGTTGGTGGTCGATCTGTTTCAATTTTTACGAGGAAAGGCTCAGATACGCTGGCAGGACTTCTTATACCTTTTGCAATCGACTGGACCCAAAGCACTCATGATCGTGAGCCTGCTGAGTTTTTTGACCGGCTTGATTATTGCGTTCATTGGCGTGATCCAATTACAGAAGTTTGCTGCGGATATTTATGTCGCTGACCTCGTCGGTCTCGNAGTGACACGTGAACTCGGCGCAGTGATGGTNGGAGTGATCATGGCTGGTCGCACAGGTGCAGCATTTGCAGCACAGATCGGCAGCATGCAAGTTAATGAAGAGGTGGATGCATTAACGAGTTTCGGCATTTCGCCGATGCAGTTTCTCGTTGTGCCAAGAGTGATCGCCTTAGTGTTGATGATGCCTTTGCTCTGCGCTTGCGCAGACTTCGTCGGCATCCTTGGCGGAATGGTGGTCGCAGTAGCGATATCCGATGTGAGCATGGTTCAGTATTTCAATCAGGTGGAGGCCGCAGTCGGGCTCAATGATCTGCTCGCTGGTATTTTTAAAAGTGCGATTTTCGGCTCAATCATAGCTGTAGCTGGTTGCTATCGCGGGCTCAATTGCGGCCGNGATGCCACTGCGGTTGGTCAAGCGGCGACATCTGCAGTGGTCACTTCAATTACATGGATTGTGATTGCGGATGCTATTTTTGCAGTCTCGTTTCACTTACTGGGTATATAGCGATGAGTGCGACAGATATAATGATTAAGGCGGAAAAGCTCACTATGCGGTATGGTGATTACACTGTCATGGANTCGCTCGATTTTCAAGTGCGCCGAGGAGAGGTGAAGGTGATTATGGGCGGTAGNGGTTGCGGGAAGAGCACTTTATTGAAACATTTAATCGGGCTGGAACGCGCAGCAGCTGGAAATATTTATTACGGTGGTCAAGTGTTTGATCCTGATAGCAAAGATAGTGACGTGATGCGCCGACAATTTGGCGTTTTATTTCAAGGAGGTGCACTCTGGAGTTCGATGAGTGTGGCTGAGAATGTTGCCTTGCCATTGGAGGAGTATACCGACCTGAAGCCCGCCGAAATTCGTGAGATCGTCGAGTTTAAACTGTCGCTCGTTGGCCTAGGTGGATTCGGGCATCGTTTTCCTTCTGAATTAAGCGGTGGTATGCGTAAGCGTGCTGGCTTGGCACGTGCAATCGCACTCGACCCAGAAATATTATTTTTTGATGAACCTTCCGCCGGCTTAGACCCACTGAGCTCACGACGCTTGGACGACCTCATTTTGGAACTGCGCGATGCATTGGGTGCGACAGTAGTGGTGGTAACCCATGAACTCGCNAGCATCTTTGCAATTGCGGACCGTGCACTATTTCTTGATGCAGAAACTAAGCGCGCCCTCTGCGATGGAAACCCTAATGACCTCATTGACGACATGAATGTCGATCCTAAGGTTCGCCACTTTTTGAAACGTGGCGAGACCGATGAGAAGTCGATGTAAACAATTGATCTCTCCACAGCCATCCTTCATTAACAATAGATCGTGAACCGTAAACCCAGTCCTAAAACCATCGGTGCTTTTGTCACTGCCGCTTCTGTTTTACTCGTGGCGATGGTGCTCTTCTTCGGCTCAGTATCATTATTAACAAAGTCCGATCGCTTCATCTTGTTTTTTGATCAATCGGTAAATGGCTTAGCTGCAGGATCACCGGTGAAGTTTCGTGGCGTGCCTGTTGGCTCTGTCGAGCGCATCCTGATTCGAGTGGAAGGGCAGCGAGAGGATTCGACCGCTATCCCCGTCATTATTAAATTAGACCGGTCACGTTTGGAACGCGATTTAGGCGTTTCTGAAGCATCGTTTTCTCCAGAGAATATTCATGAGTCGATTGATCGTGGATTAGTGGCCGAATTGAACCTCGAAAGTTTTATTACCGGCCAATTGTTTGTGGAATTTAATTTCGAAGATGAAGANGACTTGAGNACTTGGAAACCGCACTTAGAAGANGTTAACGGTGTCATTGAAATTCCGACATTAGGCTCATCGCTCGATCAAATAACAAGCGATGTTGCCAAATTGATTTCTGGACTCGGAGCCATCGATATCCCGCGGCTCAATNAGAACGTAAACAGCGTTCTAGAGAATCTGACAGCCATGATCGCAGAAATTGATTCTGCAGGGATGAGTCGTTCGGTAATTGGTGCAGCCGACGAGTTTAAAGCGCTCGCCAGTTCGGATGAGTTGAAGGGATCCATCGTTGCGATTCAAGANGCCTTCGAAGTGATTAATGAAACAGTTAAGACCTACAACCTGAATGATGGGCCACTCGGTGAAACGATTATCACATGGACGCAGCAGTATGAGAAGATGATGGAAGGACTCGATAGTTTGGTGCAAGAGGCAGGGGAACTGATCAGCCCAGAATTAGATCTACGCTATGAGTTTGAAACAACTTTACGCGAGTTAAGCCGAGCAGCGCAGTCGATTCGCCTGTTAGCCGACTATCTAGAACGCAACCCAAATGCAGTCCTTACAGGGCGCTCAGAAGATGAAGAATAAACAATCNGTATTTTTGTTACACCTGCTAATACTTAGTGTAGTTGGTATCACACTGAGTGGGTGTGTGAATCTAAAACCAAAGNCTGATCCCGTAAAAATGTATGCATTGGGCCCAGTGGATTCATCGGCNAGCGTAAGCGGGCAGGGGCCTTCGATTTATGTAGAACGCCCAAATATGCCTGCCTATCTCGACGGTAAGCGCTTACAATATCGGACTGCTTCGGGAGAAGTCGAAGCTTTGAAGTATGCTCGCTGGGCTGAACCACTAGAAGAGGGTATTGCGCGTTGCATCGCTGAACATCTAATACAATCAAGTGGTCAGCATGTCGCTGGGTTCTATCCATGGCCTGATCGGTCGAAGGAAAGCTTAGACCTATATGTCCAATTCTATAAGTTAGGAGCCTTTGAAAATGGCGAAGTGCGCATGGCAGCCACCTGGGAATTAAAGCTTGGCTCTAAAACTCAACGAGCGGGCACTTTTCAAGCGCAAGGCGTTACATGGGAGCGCGATAATGCGGAAAGTTTGGTGACTGCAATTAACTCATCACTGGCACAACTTGCCGAAGCGGTGGTTGGAGCCAATTAATTTGTAGATGTTGAGCGTTTAGATAAAAGGCGCATTCCCCGAATTTTCCTTCAAACTGCTATTGACAAGCACGCGATTAGAAAGAGCATTCCGATTCCTTCAGTGAGAAGCTTCGCTTTTCGCAACAGATGGTGGCTATAGCTCAGCTGGTTAGAGCATCGGCTTGTGGTGCCGAGGGTCGCGGGTTCGAATCCCGTTAGCCACCCCATTTTTTTATAAGCCGCTCAGAAATGGGCGGCTTATTTGCTTTCCACCCATTACAGTTTTGCGGCGAGCAGTTCGATTCTTATTGTCGAGTTCGCTGGGAAACTGTGTTTACTACATATTATGGCTCAGACATTTCATCAATTAGGCATTCCATCAGATTTAATTCTCGGCATCGAGGAGTTGGGGATTGAGACACCGACACCCATTCAGGAGAAAGTCATTCCGTTTCTTATGGAGGATGGTAGTGACTTGATTGCTCAAGCACAAACGGGCACGGGTAAGACGGCGGCTTTTGGTTTACCCTTGTTGACCAAGATGAATCCGAATAAGGCTGAAATTCAAGGATTGATCATCGCGCCGACCCGTGAGCTGGCAAAGCAGATCGGTAAGCAGTTATTTAAATACACTAAATACGCGGAAGATAGGATCTTCGTCGAAGTTGCGGCCGGTGGTGATAAGATCGCCATGCAAATTGAGCGCCTCTCTCGCCCAACTCATATCCTAGTCGCGACACCTGGTCGTTTGATCGAATTACTGGAAGCGCAAATGACCTTAGAGTCCGTAAAATACCTCGTGCTCGATGAGGCCGACGAAATGCTTAGTATGGGGTTCAAGGCTGAGTTGGCACGCGTTTTCAAGGAAACGAAAGCACGTAAGAGCACTTGGCTCTTTTCAGCGACCTTTCAAAAGCGCGTGCAAGGCTTGATCGATGGCAACCTCTCGCCGAGTGCACATATGGTTAAAGTGGCGGCTAAGGAGGTCGTGAATCATAACATTGACCACCAATTTTCAATCGTCGCCCGCGAAGAGAAAGATGACTTTATTGCCAAATATTTAGCCAACCATGAAGGTGAACGTGGGCTTATTTTCGTCCGCACACGTGCGGGTGCCATACGATTAGGTAAGGAATTAACTGCACGCGGGCATTCCGTAGGCGTTATCCAAGGTGACCTNAGCCAGAAGGATCGCGACAAAGTCATGCGGGCATTCACCAAAGAACGCTTGAACTATTTGATCGCAACCGACGTCGCCGCACGCGGTATTGATGTTGAAGGTTTGGAATTTGTCATCCAGCACCAACTACCAGATGCAATGCAGTATTACACACATCGCAGTGGACGCACAGCTCGCGCAGGGAAGAAGGGCGTTTCGCTTACACTGATTGAGCCAAATGAGCGTAGTCGAGTCGCACGACTAGAGCAGGAGCTGTCAGTTAACTTCACCATGGTGGAGTAAAGGCGTAGAGATCGGGTGTCTTTGGGTAGGGCGCTCTCGCTGAGAGCACCGTTCGGCAACGGGACTGAATACTGATATCTTATGGGTCGGCATTTGGCATCAACGGGCGAACGGTCGTCTTGGCAAGATAACCCTACCAACTGTGTGACACAGAAATGTGACATGGCTTAACACTGTGCCATTTACTGTGACACGGCGTCTCACTTTTAGCTGTCGGCTGGCCTGCAGATAAATGCGTGATTGGATTTAATTTATTGGTTATGAGCGGTTTATGATTTTGGCATGCACGTGGCATCTGGAATGCTATTTGTATGGCATGGGTAAAATCATTGGAATCGACTTAGGCACAACAAACTCCTGCATGTCCGTAATGGAAGGCGGCGAAGCTGTTGTGATACCAAACTCGGAGGGTGCACGCACGACTCCTTCAGTGGTGGCATTTGCCAAAGGCGGCGAGAGACTCGTCGGCCAAGCAGCAAAACGCCAAGCTGTCACTAATCCGAGCAATACAATCTTTTCAGCGAAGCGCTTTATCGGTCGCAAGTTCACTGAAGTTCAAGAAGAAGCAAAGAGCCTTCCTTACGAGATCGTTAAGGGTAAAAATGGCGATGCGTATATTGAATGCGAAGTGAAGGGGCAGAAAGAGCAATTTGCTCCCGAGCAGATCTCTGCGATGATCTTGCAGAAGCTGAAAGCGGACGCGGAAGCGTATCTGGGTGAAACGGTCACTGAAGCGGTTATCACTGTGCCTGCATACTTTAATGATGCACAGCGCCAAGCAACTAAGGATGCCGGGCAAATCGCCGGTCTTGATGTGAAGCGCATTATCAACGAGCCGACTGCAGCGGCACTCGCTTATGGTCTTGATAAAGGTCAAGACGAAGTGATCGCCGTATATGACCTTGGTGGTGGCACCTTCGATGTTTCGATCCTGGAAATCGGTGATGGTGTGTTTGAAGTTAAAGCAACCAATGGTGATACACACCTCGGCGGCGATAACTGGGACAGCGCTTTGATCGACTTTTTGGTTGAAGAATTCAAGCAAGAGCAGGGCATCGACCTTCGCACGGATAAGATGGCACTTCAACGCCTTAAGGAAGAAGCGGAAAAAGCTAAGATCGCACTTTCTTCGACACAAAGCACAGATATCAACCTGCCGTTCATCACTGCTGACGCCTCTGGACCAAAGCACTTGAACATCACGCTAAGCCGCTCGAAGCTGGAGCAAATTTGTGACGCACTTTATCAGCGCACAATCGCACCATACAATGCCTGCTTGAAGGACTCCGGTCACAGTAATTCTGAAATCGGCGAACTTGTCCTTGTAGGTGGTATGACACGTGCGCCTAAGGTTGTTGAGCTCGCTAAAGAGCTCACCGGTAAGGCACCACACCAAGGTGTGAATCCTGACGAAGTGGTTGCGATTGGCGCAGCAATTCAAGGTGGCGTGCTGCAAGGCGACGTGCGCGATGTGCTGCTCCTCGACGTGACACCACTCACACTTGCGATTGAAACTGCAGGTGGTGTGGCCACGGCGATGATTGAGCGTAACACCACGATCCCGACGAAGAAGAGCCAGACTTTCTCTACCTACGCAGACAACCAAACTGCGGTAGACATTAAAGTCCTCCAAGGTGAGCGCCCAATGGCGAAAGATAACAAAGTGCTCGGCAACTTCCGTCTCGATGGTATTCCCGCAGCATCTCGCGGCACTCCTCAAATTGAAGTGACTTTCGACATCGATGCCAACGGTATCCTTAATGTCAGCGCGAAGGATCAAGGCACAGGCAAGGAACAAAAGATTACCATCTCTGGTTCCTCTGGACTCGATAAGAACGAAGTTGAGAAGCTCAAGCGCGAAGCTGAAGCACACGCGGCAGAGGATGAAGCGCTTAAAGCAGGAGTCGAAGCACGCAATGAACTCGACAACATCATCTATCAGTCCGAAAAGCAAATCACTGATCTCGGCGACAAGATCCCTGAGGATAAGAAGACTGAACTCGAAGCTGCAATCGCTGAAGGTAAAACTGTTCTTGAAAATCAAGAAGCAGATGCCGATTCGCTCAAGGCTGCCAAGGAGAAGATTGTGGGCATCATGGAATCGTTTGCTCAAGACCTCTATGCTGCACAAGGCGCTGAAGGTGCAGGCCCAGATATGGGTGGTGCAGCGGCAGGCCCAGAAGCCGGAGCAGGTGATTCCGAGCCAAAGCCAGCTCAAGATGCTGAAACAGTTGATGCCGACTTCGAAGTCGTTGACGAAGACAAGAAATAATTTAATCAGCCGCGCTCGAACCACAGTTCGTGCGCGGCTTTTATGAATACTATTATCTCAAACCAAAAATAAAAAGATACTAAATATGAAAATCAAACCACTCGGTGAACGCGTTCTATTGAAGCGCATTGAAGAAGATGAACAAATCCGCGGCGGAATCATTATCCCTGATTCAGCTAAAGAAAAATCTCAGGAGGCTGAAGTTGTTGCACTTGGCACNGGCAAAAAGGACGAGTCTGGCAAGGCAGTTCCTTTTAACGTGAAAAAGGGCGATAAGGTTCTCCTTCCTGGCTATGGCGGCACACCTGTGAAAGTTGACGGCGTCGAATACATCCTTATCGATGAAGACAGCATCCTTGGTGTGATTGCTTAAGATCCGTATCCTAATTCTAAATACATAAACCAATATACATAAATATTATGGCTAAACAAATTCTCTTTGATGAAGCAGCACGTAAGAAAATTCTTAGTGGTGTTGAAACACTCTCTAAGGCAGTTAAAGTAACACTTGGACCTAAGGGTCGCAATGTGTTGATTGACAAGAAATTCGGCGCTCCTACAGTTACTAAGGACGGCGTTTCCGTTGCTAAGGAAATCGATCTATCTGATCCATACGAAAACATGGGTGCGCAAATGGTGCGCGAGGTGGCTTCCAAGACTGCGGATTCCGCAGGTGACGGAACAACAACAGCTACCGTGCTTGCTGAGTCCATCTACCGCGAAGGTATCAAGAACGTTGCTGCAGGCGCGAATCCAATCTACCTCAAGCGTGGTATCGATAAGGCAGTAGCCGCTGCAACGGCTGCATTTGCAAAGCAAAGCAAAAAGGTGAAAGACCGCGAAGAAATTCGTCAGGTGGCGACTGTTTCTGCGAACTGGGATGCTGAAATCGGTGACATCATTGCAGATGCGATGGATCGTGTTGGTAAAGACGGCACCATTACTGTGGAAGAAGCTAAAGGTATCGAAACATCCCTCGACGTTGTTGAAGGTATGCAGTTCGATAAGGGTTATCTTTCTCCTTACTTCTGCACAGACGCAGAAAACCAAGAAGTTAATTTCGATGATGCGCACATTCTCATTCATGAGAAAAAGATTACTAATCTGAATGAAATTCTCCCACTGCTTCAGCTCGTCGCTAAGACAAACAAGCCGCTTCTTATCATCGCTGAAGATATCGAAGGTGAAGCACTTGCGGCACTTGTGGTTAACAAGCTTCGTGGCACATTGAATGTAGCTGCGGTGAA